>Ga0210057_1000259_pt1 | contig 90981 bp, 86 predicted proteins | sample CryGeyCG2114_010_2_FD_183968 | JGI IMG/M metagenome (GOLD analysis project Ga0210057, IMG submission 183968) | Groundwater microbial communities from aquifer - Crystal Geyser CG10_big_fil_rev_8/21/14_0.10 (SPAdes) (version 2) | ecosystem: Environmental > Aquatic > Deep subsurface > Groundwater ... | reverse complement strand
AATTTCAATGTCTATTGGAATTCCCAAGCGATAACCCCATTGTGCCAGAATTCGATGGCAGAAACCATGGATGGTGAAAATGGGCAGTTTTAATTGCGAGGATTTAAAATTATTTTTTAACTTCATTTGTTCATTTAAGCAAGTTTCTTTTCCTATTAAGCTAATAAATAGCTAAAGGAAAAAAGCAACGCTTGGCATTTTCAAATGTTGCCTTAGCAAACTCTTCTAAAGACATTTGCTTAATGTCAGCAATCATTTGAGCTGTTTCTATTATGAAGGAAGGTTCATTAGGTTTGCCTCTTTTTGAATTAGGAGCCAAGTAAGGAGTGTCTGTCTCAATTAAGAGTTGATCTAGAGGAACTATTTTAGCTACTTCTCTTAAAGCATCGCTTTTCTTAAAAGTTACAATTCCACTTAAAGAAAGATACCATCCTCTTTTGATCACTTCTTCAGCTTCTTTTTTAGTTCCTGTAAAGCAATGTAAAACAGCAGGCCCTTTATATTCTTTATCAACAATCGAAAAAAGATCATCAAATGCTTCTCTACAATGAAAGATTACAGGGAGGTCTGCTTCTTGAGCCAAGTGAAGATATCTTATTAAAAATTTCTGTTGGTTCTTCTTATCTGAATGCTCATAAAAATAATCGAGTCCTGTTTCTCCAATAGCAACCAATTGTCCACTTTTGGCAGCTTTCTCAAAAAATGGAAAGTCCACGTCACCCAATTTGTCAACATCATGTGGAGTTGTAGCCCCTGCATTTAGCACCCAAGAATAATTGCTGTTGATTTCTAGTCCATGAATTAAGCTTTTTTCATCAATGCAGATATTTATAATATGATTAATCTTATTTTCTTGAGCCCTTGAAAGTATCTGTTCAATTTGATTATACACTCCTTCTACAGAAAGGTGGGCATGTGAGTCGAATAATTCCATAAAAAATTAAAAAGCACAGTATAATTAATAAAGTTTACTTGACATCTTCTTAAGAGATTCTCTTATAATCCTCAAAAAACTAAAATAGACATGCAATATGCATATAATAGCTTTTTCTCCCCTTATAAATTCGTTTAAACAATCTGATTTTTTTGGGAAGCTGATTTTTTTTTCTCTTTTTATTCTTTCAATTCTATCTTGGATAATTATTTTGTACAAATTTTGGCTTACAAAAAAAGCTAGGTCTTCATCAGTTTCATTTGAAAATATTCTCCATAACCAAAAAAACAACTTATTGAATCTGAACTTCAATCATATGGATTCAAATCCATTTTTAGAAATTTTTGACTCACTTAAAATACACGCGATTGAAATTTTGGATAAAAATCGATTTTTTTTACAAAAGCAAGAAAATAATTCTTCTCAAAATTTTTTAACTGATATCGATTTGCAATTAGTAGAGTCTCATTTAATTTCAAAAATTTCTAAAGAAATTCAATCATTTGAAAAAAACTTATTTATTTTATCCACTATTGTGACACTTGCCCCTTTTTTGGGACTGCTTGGTACAGTTTGGGGAATTTTAATTACATTCTCTAACCTATCTTCCAATATTTTGAGTAATAGCAACATGCTATCTGGATTATCCATGGCTTTAGGAACTACTGTATTGGGACTACTTGTTGCTATACCTGCATTAATAGGACATAACTTTTTAAAAAACTTACTTAGAGACTACCAAAAACAGATGGAAAGTTTTGCTCAAAAATTATTAGCAACTTTAGAAATTCAATATCGAAAAGTTGAACTTTTATGAAGCTAAGAAAAAAAAGCTACTTTGATGATTTGCCCCATGATGAAAATTTTATCAATTTAACCCCTTTAATCGATGTTGTTTTTGTTGTATTAATTTCTTTTATTATTATTGCCCCTCTAGTTCAAATTGAGAAAATTAATCTAGCAGAGGCAGGAGAGTCGGCAGTAAATAAAAAAATTGAAGGGATCAAAATTTATGTAAAGCCTGATGACTCCATTGAAGTGGATCAAAAAAAAATAAATTTGGATGAGCTTTTAAAAATTATGACCAATTATAAAAAACAAGACCCATCGTCAATCCCTTTTATTTTTCATGATGAAAAGGCCAGCTTTGGAAAATATCAGCAAATCAAAAACCTACTTGAAAAAATAGGTTTTGATGAGATGGATATAGTTTTGTCATCACATGGAAATTAAAAGTTTATTATTTTCTACACCACTTAAAAAAATTATCTTTTTTGTCACATGTATTCATATCGCAATGATTTTATGTTTAACCTTTTCTAAATCACCTAAAGAGCGACATAAAAAAATTCTTGTAAAAACAATATATCCCAAAATAGAACAACCAATTGTTAAAAAAATAGATACACCCGTTCAAAATACAATTAAAAAAAAATTAAAACCCACTCGCAAAAATACTAGCCGGAAAAAGAAAAGCAATACAAAGCCAGTTTCAAATCCCACTTTTACAAATAAAACAAACAACTCTTTTAAGTTGAATGAATCCATAGATTTTTTAACAGCTAATGAACCAGCCCCCCTTCCGACACACTCCAAAATTCCAGCAAAAATTCTGAAGCTGAAAATTGAAGAGAAAAATGAGACAATCATGGATACTTCGAAAATAAGTTATGAAAATGAAATAGCCGGTCATTTACAAAATCTTTTGTCCTTGCCTGAGATAGGAAAAGTTAAGGCTGAGTTGATAATTACAGCTATTGGTAAAGTTACTCACATTAAGATACTCGAATCACAAAGCAATAAAAATGAAGCTTACTTAAAAAATCAATTGCTGAAACTAAACTTTCCGTGTTTTAATGACTATAACATAAGTGACAAGCAACTCACTCTTATTGTTAACTTTAATAACAAATAAAAATGAAAAAAATTTTACTTATTATACTCCCTCTTTTTTTCTGTTTTGCTGAAAATGAAATCAATGTCAACTTATCTACCGATAACCATTTGACACCTATAAAAATTAAGGAAATTGAAAATAAAGATTTTTTCTACTCACAAGATTATTTAAACGACTTGCAAGAGGTTTTATACTTTGACTTCAACCAAAACGGAAGGAGTTATGTTTCCAAATCTAATGACTGTTTATATGAAATTAAATTGATAGCAAGTGGTAAAAATTTAAAAATTTCTTTCATTAACCACATCAGTAATTCTATCAATCGATATCAAGACATTTTAATTAGTGGAAAACTTTCTAAAGACAGGCAAAAAATTCACCAAATTTCTGATGACATCTTTTTCAAAATCTTCAAAAAACAAGGAATTGCCAGTACCAAAATTCTTTTTACAGAAAGAAGAAAAAAAGAAGGTGAATGGGTTTCTGAGCTATGTTTATGCGATTATGATGGGCATAATGTTATTCAATTAACAGATGACAACCAATATAATGTTACCCCCTGCTTTCTTCCTAAATTAAGTAGAAATGCCTTTGAAACTTTTTTATATGTATCATTTAAAAAAGGACAGCCTAAAATATTTAAAGGATCTATCGATAATCCAAATGGTGAGTCTCTTTTTTCTTTACCTGGCAATCAACTTTTACCTTGCGTCTCGCCTAACTGCAGAATGGTAGCTTTTATTAGCGATGCGGCTGGAAGAACAGATTTATTTTTACAACATTATAATTCAGTGGGAAAAGCTGAGGGAAAACCGATTCAACTATTTTCCTATCCAAGAGCAATACAAGCAACTTCAACATTTAGTCCAGACAATAAAAAAATAGCATTTGTGTCTGACAAAGATGGCCCTCCAAGGATTTATCTAATGGACTTGCCTTCAAAGTATTATAACAAAAGACAAAATGTGAAATTAATTACAAAACAAAACCGCCATAATACTTCACCTAATTGGTCCCCAGATGGTAAAAAAATAGCTTATAGTGCTAAAGTGAACGGGGTCGGCCAAATCTGGATTTATGACATAGAAAGTGATAAAGAGTGGCAATTAACAAGTGATGTATTTAACAAAGAAAATCCCAAATGGGCACCTGACAGCTTTCATCTAGTTTATAATACTGAGGACGGAAATCATTCGGAATTGTATATTATAAATTTGAATGAAAAAGATCCCCTACAAATTTCCAAAGGGGTTGGGCAAAAAAGATTTCCTTGCTGGGAGCCTGGAAAAACTAAGAGGATACCATGAGACAATTTAGTTTACTTATTTTAGTTTGCATTTTATCAGTCAGTTGCCAAAGAAACAGTTCTCAAACTTGGGAAAATGTTAAAACAGCTGGAAGATATGTAAATAAAGGGCTTAATGCACTGTGGGGCAAAGATAATGAATCACGCTTAATTACATCCGAAGAAGAATTTACCGGTCCTGCTCAAGAGGACTATATTCCACTAAAAGATGATGACTTAAAAACAACCTTTACAGCAACAGATAAGCCAATTCCGCAGTCTAACATGGCAACTGCTGCACTTCCTGAAAAAGCAAATTTTAAAAGACCAAGTGCTAAACTTGGACACATTTTTAGAGTTATGCACTTTGATACAGATGACCACGTTATCAGAGAAAAATATGATTTGATTTCTGTTGCGCGAATAGCTAGCTATTTAAAAAAACATCACAATGCATTTCTCCTTATTGAAGGACATACTGACCAAAGAGCATCAGCTGATTATAACCTGGCTTTAGGAACGCGAAGAGCAAATCACATAAGAGTATTACTTGCAAAACAAGGGGTTGACCCACAAAAAGTTATAACTGTTTCATGCGGTAAAGAAAAACCCATTGCTTTTGGCAGAACGCCTCAAGATTATGCTTTAAATAGAAGGGCAGAGTTTAAGATTTTTGAAAAATGATTAAATATAAATTAGTTTGTGCTTTCAGTTTTTTGGGCTGCTTATCGTTCCTTTCGTGCACCCCTTTAAAGTCTTCTCCCAAAGAAGAAAAACATCAAATGGAGTTGACAATCCATGAAATGCAAACAGGTATTGATGATTTAAAACATGATTATAACTCCTATCAAACTGAGCTGCAAATTTTAGATGGCAAGATAAACAGTCAAAAAAATGAAATCACATTGAAGCAGGAGCAGTTAGAATCTCAAACAAAAAAAATTGATATTTTAATGCAAAAAATAAGTAAGTTTGAAAACAAGCTTCAAAATCTTGAAGCAACTGTGAAAAATTGTGCTGAAGACATCCGCCAACTAAGTACTCATGCAAACGAAACATCACTTGCTTTTTCTCAAGTCAAAAATAAGAATGATGAGTTGGAAAGAAAAATTCTTTTGCAGGATAAAAAATTTGAAAAAATAGGAGAGCTTCGTTCAATTATTCAATCGATCGCTTCATCTGTACAATCCTTTGCCTATTACAAAGTAAAGAGAGGTGACTCTTTAGAAAAGATAGCTAAAGATCATCAAACAAGCGTAGATTATTTAAAAAAAATTAATCATTTAGAAAATGATCTAATCGTTATTGGCCAAGAATTAAAAATTCCTTCGCACTAAATTTTTTTATTTAAAATTTAATGAATTTTTTTTTCAAACTTGCTTGAATAGACCTTTTGTATTTTAGGAGTATCAATGACACAAAAAAAAAGGATCCTATTGATTGAAGATGAAGAAGATATTGCAGCTCTAATCAAACTACAAGCTGAAATATCTGGGTATAAGCTTCATGTTGAAGTTGATGGCATTAGTGGATATAGAGCAATAGAAAATGAAAAGCCCGACCTTGTTATATTAGATATCATGCTTCCAGGTCAAAATGGTCTGGATGTTTGTAGAAAGGTAAAGAACAACCCCGATCTTAAAACCATTCCTGTTATCATACTGTCTGCAAAAGGAGAAGAGCTTGATGTTGTTTTAGGGTTAGAGTTAGGCGCCGATGATTACGTTCCCAAGCCTTTTTCCCCTAAAGTTCTATTTTCCCGAATCAAGGCAGTCCTAAGAAGAGGGAAAGAACCCGAGCAAATTCCTAAAAATTTGAAGTTTGGCGAATTCACTTTAGAAGTAGATCGTTATGTGTTAAAGAGAGGTGAAAAAGTTATTCCTCTTACACTTTCTGAATTTGGCATATTAAGAAGACTCTTATCTAATAAAGGCAAGGTGCTAACAAGAAACCAGCTTTTAGATGACATTAATAATGATGATGCTTTTATTGTCGATAGAAACATCGATGTCCATATTGCCTCTTTAAGAAAAAAGCTTGGCCCAAAATTTGAATGGATTGAAACAGTTCGTGGCGTGGGATATAGATTTAAAGAAGAATAGTCTTTGTTTTTAACTATGGACAAATTATTTTGCAATTCGGTATTTGAATTAGTAATAATGAACCGTAATAAAAGGATATTTTTATGAGCTCTAAGTATATTACTCCTATTATTCTTTGCATGCTAAGTTTTAGTTGCGCAAGCAAAACAGCTTCAGGAGCTTTGGTTGGTGGTGGCCTTGGAGCTGCTACTGGTGGAATTGTTGGCGGTGGAAAAGGAGCTTTAATTGGCGGTGCGGTCGGTGTAATTGCTGGTGGTTTGGTTGGCGCTGCATTAGATGAGCAAGATAGAAGAATAATGGAGCAGAGATCTCCTTCTACAGTTAGCCGGATGGATGAGGGGCGCCCCCTTACAATTAACGATGTCATTCAACTCTCTGAAGGAGGTGTAAGTGATGAGACCATCATTGGATATATGAGACAAACTGGAGCTAGATACAAGCTTAACCAATCTCAAATTAGAAAAATGCAAAATGCAGGAGTTAGCCAAAGAGTAATCAATTACATGATCGACACTGGTTATTAAAAATATTTTTTTACACTTGCTCTGAAAAAAATAAAGTAGTTAAAATTTAATTTCTGGTCTCAAAGCAAACGTCCAATGGCAATTAAATTAGAAAAAAGTGATTCTTTTGACTTTAATGTTTTTCAGCAAAACCTGCACCAACATTATCGAAAGCTTTTACACTCCTTTAAAAAAATCCTTCGATCATACGTCAAATTTAATCTGTTTTTTTCATTTTTATTTGTCATTGAAATCGTTACTTTTTTTATTTGCTTAACGTCCACAATTTATTTAGCTTTTTCATTAGGCAGCTTGTTTCTTACAACCTTTTCTTACTTTGTGATTCTTTTTTATTTCCAAGCAAAAAAGCCTGAACAGATCCAGCAAATAAAAAATCAATTTATTGATTCTTGTAAAAAGCTAGTTACAGCCCCTAAGGGGCACCCTGATCATCATTTGTCTATAGCTCATGCAGCACTTAGGCTAGTAAGTTATTTACATGGCTTTGAGTGGAATTTATACCATCCGCCAAAGTTACTTCATGCGACACTTCCTTTTTTTGAAAAAATGAGTGTTTACTTTCATTGGAAAGATGTTCATAAAATGAAGGAAATGCTTTTACAATCGGCTATTGAAGAACATATTAATCAAATTCGATTTACTCCGACAAATTTAGAAGTGCACACTTCTTTAGCTAATAGTTACGTTTCCCTATCCAAGCTTTATTTAAATCCACAGAAATATCCCCATCAATTTTTACTCCAAAGGCAAGTTCAAAAGCTTATTCCTATTTTTCAGGAAAAATTTAAAATAGCATCTACAAGAGCTATAGAGGAGTTTAAAATTATCAATAACTATGCTCCAGATGATCCTTGGGTTCATCTTCAGCTTGCTAAAAGTTATAGCGACTTGCAGATGCCAGAAAATGAAGTTAGTGAATATGAAACTGTTTTAAAGCTGAAGCCTGATGATAAAGATATACTATTTCGACTAGGTGTTCTTTACTTTGAACAGGGATTGAATGCCAAGGGACTAAAAGTATATGAAAGTTTAAAGAAAGCCAACTATCAAAAAGCGGAAAGTCTAATTCGTTTTTTTGGCTGCTTCAATGATCAAACATTATTTGAAGATACGTTTTAAAATTTTTTTAATTTCAATTTTCATCAGTTAATTTGGAGAAATAATCTTGCATCGGTATAATTGTCGACGTAGATTATAGGTAAATTCATGCGTTTTTTTTCAAAGTCCTTTGTCGCTCTTGCGTTTTTGACATCTTCTATTTTTTCTGATTATCATTTAGAACCCACAACCGAGCAAGAAGCCTTTTTTATTAGAAGAATAATCGAGTATTACGAAGAAAATGATTTTCAACTTTTTCAAAAGGAAATTGAAAATTTTTTAACAGCTCATCCTAAAAGTGCATTGAAAGATGATCTTTTAGCACTTTTAGCAGATCATTTTATGAAAGAAGAAAAGCTAGACCAAGCTCTGGAAAATTACCGAAAAATTAACTCCTTTGAAGTAAGGCAAAAAGTAATTTTAAATTACCTTCAAGCTCTATACCAAGCACAAAACTATGAAGAGCTATTGCAAGTAGCAGAACCTCATCTAGACGCTTTTTCATCTAATAACCCCCAAAGCCATTATCATTTACATTTTTTATATGCTGAAAGCATGTATAGACTAGCCATTGACCCTAGTAAAAACAAGAAGCTACGAATAGAAAATGCTCAAAAGGCAATTAGCTTATTAGAAAAACTTACAAGTCCCCATAAATCTCTTGAAGCCTCTTATTCTTTAGCGCATTTATACTATATAACCAAACAATTTGCGAAGAGCTCTAGTTTGTATCTGGAATTGGCAGAAAAAGACCCTTCGGAAAAGGAAAAAAATCTTTTCAAAGCCGCTACTATTCAAATGCATTTCGATAAGCCATTGGCGGCCCAAACGTTTATGCAAATTTGCCATATTGGGAAAGACCACGCAGAAGATGCTGCTTATAATAGAATGATTCTACTATTTGACCTAGACAAGTTTTCAGAATTAATTCTAGCTAAAGATCAGCTTCTTAGAACATTATCTAAAGAAAAAAAGCCTCTTTTACATTTTTTATTGGGTCAATCACACTTTCAAAGAAAAGATTTGAAAAGATCCATAGTTGAGCTTAAAACTTTTTTATCCAATGCATCCAATTTTGCTGAACAGCAACAAATTGCTTTATTTACTTTAGCTGAAATTGCAAATACTCAGGAAGACTTAACGCTTTTTGATGAAGTCATTTCTCAGTTTCCTAAGGAGCATCTAGACGAAAAGATGCACCAGGCGATATTTGCGCATGGAGTTTTATGCAAAAAGAAAAAGCTATATAGAGAAGCTAAAGAAGATTTTTCTCGGCTGTTGCAAGCTGCATTTAATGAAGAAAACGTATTATTTGAATATGCTCACCTTCTGTTCGAATTAGAAAACTTTCAGGAAAGTCGTGAGCATTTCTTAAAACTCGTCCAGCAATTTCCGAAAGCATCTGATTTAGCAAGTTCTCTTAACTACTTTGTGCAGTCTTCACTGAATCTTTCAGAAAAGTCCCAAACAAAAGAGCAACAAGGGCGTTTGATTGAAGACATAAGGCTGGCATTAGATCAAAAAAAGCATTTATCTGCTGAAGACAAATGCGCTTTTACGTATTTGCTAGCTAAAACATATTATCAGTTAAATTCGTTCAAGGAATCCAAAAAGTTATGTAACGAACTGCTGCACGAAAAGCTATCTTCTGAACTTCATAGAGAATGCCACCTTCTTTTAAGCAATATATATATAAATGGATTCCAAGATCATGAAAGTTTTCGTAAACATGCTGAAAAAGCATTAGAAAGTGATCCATCTTTTGAAAATAATGGAAAAGTTCACCTTGCTCTTTTCAATAGTTATTTGCATCACACTAAAAATGGATTTGATAAAGCAAAGACTGCCCGCCATTTATTTTCAGCAATAAATGCTAAAGAAAACATAAAAAAAGAAAATCTTTTTTGGCTTGCTGATTTTTTCTGGAAAGAAGAAAAAGACATGCAAAAAGCTATTCAAATACTGGAATTAGCCCTCCCCTTAGAGACTTTAAAAGAAACGGCTTTTCCTTATGAAGAGGAAATTATAAAACTTGCAAGACTGTATAATGCTGTTTCTCAGCAAGATAAGTGCCTTGCTATTCTAGAGCAGTTAGAAGTACAGTATCTTCAATATCCAGATAAAAATTGGAAATATCCAAAACAAGTTAGGTTTGAACTTGCAAAGCAACATGAAAGAAAAGAAAACTTTGAAAAAGCTGTTATCTATTATGATGAAGTAGTCAAAAACTCTTTTTCATTTCAAGAAGAACATATAGCAAAGTCTGCATTACAAGCTGCAAGAATACGATTAAATTCTTTATCTAATGACGATTTTAAAGTAGATAACCCAATCATCGAAAAGATCTTGCACCAACTAAAAAACTTGACTATTCAAAGGTCTTTAATAAATGAGCCTGTCCATTTTGAAGCCGCTTTTGAATATGTAGACTTAAGATCCAGACTTGAAAACCCAAGCAACTTTGCGGAAAAAAAGTTAAGCTTACTCGAAAAAATGAAGCAAAAGTTTTCTTCTAAAAATTCTATTATTGACAAAGAATACCACATGGCAAGAAAAGGAAATTCAGATAAACAAGTCATATACTCTACTTATATGAGACTTTTGGATAGTGAAATTCTTGCAACCCAGGCGCTTGTCGAACAAGATAATAAAGAGCTTAAAGACAAAGCCCAAATAGCTTTTAAGGAATTGCAAAGCAAATCATCTTTAAATCCTTTTCTTCAAAAAAGGATAGAAAAGAATATTAGTAACCTTACCCTTAAGCAGTAGAAGCGATGCAATCGGAAAAAAAACAATTTAATTATCTTTTGATCTGCCTATTCGTTTCTTTATTTTTACATTTAGGTGGGATCTATTTCATACAGAAATACTCTTTATGGTTTTATTCGCCTATTAAAGAGTCACTAGCCTCAGAAGAAAAGCCGTCGCTTTCTAAGCTAGAAAAAACTAAGATCTTAAAGCAGGTTGTAGATGTTATTGCAAAAGAGAAAAAAGAAGTAGTACATATCCCTTTGCTAGAAGACTCAACCGACTTTTCAGCAGCTACAGACTTACATACGCCTTTAAAGAATAAAGAACTCCCACTTGCTCACCCTTCTTTTGACCCTATTAAATGGACTGAAGAGCATTCTTTTGCAAGGGCGCCTAGAACTGAAAACTCTTTAAGTGATAACAAAAAGGAAATTTTAGCTAAGTTGCTTAGCTCAGTTCAATCGGCCGGCTTTAAAAAAATCGAAAAAACTGAAAGCTACGATTTTCAATGCAAAAATGAAGAGTTAAGCTCCTACAGTACTAAAAATCCATTCTTTCCAAAACTGGATTCTTCTCAAAGAAAAAAAATAGAAAAAGTATTTAATGAACAAAAAAAGCAACAGCCCTTTGTTTTTGCACATTCATCTATAATCCCCCCTTCTATAAAAAAGTTTCAAATTGTATCTCCCAAGCTGCCTTCTTTAGAGCAATTAAATACTTATACCTATGAAGATGACTTTGAGGTCGATGTGGTAGCAGCACCTGTTGAGGGTGGTCAATATATTTTTGCAGTTACTTTAATTCCTAAAGCAGACATTGATCTTCCTAGAATTAGACAAAACTTTTTCTTTTTAATTGATAGATCTAATTCAATTCAGAAACGAAGACTTAAAGTCACAAGAGACGCTGTTTATCATGGAGTTTCCTCCATAGATGGTGAAGATATGTTTAACATTATTGCTTTTGACAGCAAGGTAGATAAGCTTTTTCCAAGTATGAAAACGGTATCAAAAGAAGCTAAGCAGCAAGCTAGACGCTTTCTTATAGGACAAAAACTTGCCAGTTTTTTTGCATCGCCCAATATTTACAACTGTCTCTACACCGTTTCTAATTTAATGCAAGAAGATGGCGCTATTAACAATGTTATCTTACTTTCCAACGGACAAGGCCTTTCTCATGAATCTTTAGAGCACTACTTTATGGGGCAATGGACAAATACAAATTATGGAAAAGCTTCACTTTTCTCCATTGCAATGAACGATGACTCGCATGTAACTGATTTAGAGCTCATGAGTATAATAAATAGAGGATGGTTGATTAACTCTTCTACAAAGGGAGGAATTAATCGCAAGCTTATGAAGCTTTTAAAGACTATCAATAAACCCATTTTGCAAGACATGACCTCTACTGCGACTTCTTTCTCTTTAGAAAACTCACTTACTCTTTTTACCCCATTTAAGCAGCTACCAAACCTGTATGCTAATCAGCCTTATGTAATTTTAGGAAAATGTGATCAGCTAGAAGATTTTGTTTTAACACTACAAGGCAAAAACCATGGCAAGTGGATAAACATAAAGAAAAGAATTGATTTATCTAATGCTAAGCAAGGAGATGAGGCGTTAGAAGAACAATGGGCTTTACATGAAGCATGGGATCGCTACCGAAGCTACCTAAAAACGGCAGACTCTACTTACTTGGAGCAGGCTAGAATGATTTTAGAGCCTTACAATATTGAGCCAGCCTTTAAATGAGTTTAAAAGTTACAGGAGGCATCTACAAAGGGAGGAAAATAGCATGTCCTAAAAATATTGCCAGGCCAACGCAATCTATTATGAGACAATCCCTTTTCAATTCCATTCAAACCTCTATTTTGGATGCTTTTTTTCTCGATTTATTTTCTGGAAGCGGCATTATGGGGATAGAAGCCATTAGTAGAGGAGCAAAGTATGTAACTTTTGTTGATAAAAGCCCCCTAGCTGTTAAAGTGATCAAAAGTAACCTATCATCTCTACAGATTCAAATAGATCATCAAGTCATTTCAAATGATGCCATTGCTGTTATTAGCCAATTAGATACTCCTTATGATTTTATTTACTTAGACCCTCCTTACAAAATTGCTGTAGAAATTGCTCCCAAAGTTCTTTACCAATTACAAAAAAGAAATATCTTAAAAGATGATGGTAGCATTTTTTTAGAAATGAGCTCAAATGACTACAGGGAATTTGAAATTGAGAATCTAAAGTTAGTAAAACATAAAAAATTTGGAAGTTCAGTCTTGCAACAATACAAGCATAGTTTTTAAAGTTAAAATTATGAAAAAAGCACTGTTAACAGGGAGTTTTGATCCCCCGACTCATGGACATTTGAGTATTATTAAAAGAGCAGCACGTCTTTGTGATAAACTATATGTTGGCATTGCTATCAACCCAGCCAAGATAGAAACATCTTTACTGAGCAATGCTAAAAAAAAGATGCTTTTAGAAAACCTGACAAAAGCTATTAAAAATATTGAAGTTGTTTTATTTGAAGGATTGGTTTCTGACTTTACAAAAACTAACGAAATAGATTTCCTTATACGAGGATTGAGAGCCTTTAGTGATTTCGAGTATGAGTTTAGAATGGCCATTGCCAATAAAAAGCTAGCAGATGTAGATACTATCTTTTTAATGGCAGATGTTGAACATACTCATATTAATTCTTCTTTAATTAGAGAAATAGCCTATTTTGGTGGACCTATTGAAAAGTTTGTGCCTCAAGAAGTTGCTGAGGCACTCAAACAAAATTCCTAATTTACTTTTTTTCCAGCTTTATAGTGCATAACTGTTTCTTTGCCATTCTGGTCATATTTTCTTTTAGCACCATGAAGCTTATCATCTACAAAAGTTTGTAATAAGTATGGCTTTCCATCGGGATAATATTTATTGAAATGTCCATGCCTTTTACCATCTTTATACTCTCCTTCAAAAATTAGCAGTTCATTTTCATTCCAATATTTGGAAATGCCGTCTAGGTTGTCCATGTTATAAACATTAATCGATGCCAGCTTTTGATTTTCATAAAAAGTTTTTTCTTCTCCATGCTTAGCATCATCAACAAAAGGAACCTGTCTAAAGATTTTTCCATTAGGGTAAAACTGCACGGCAAGCCCATCTTTTTTATCGTTTTTAAAAGAAAGCTGCATGAATAGCTTCCCATCAGGACTGTAAATCGTTGCAGGCCCATTTTTCATGTTCTGATGATAGTTGGTTTCTGCGATTTTAATCCCTTTCTCATTGTACTCAATAACTTTGCCTTCAATTTTATCATTGATATAGTTAGCCTCAATTGCTTTAAACTTTTCCCCCTTTTCATTCGATGGAAAATAAATAACATGCGGACCATGTTTTAAATTGTTTTTAAATGTAAAATGAACCTCTCGTCCATCTTTGCCTTTTTCAAAATATTTTCCATCCAATTTGCCTAGTTTATAGTTGCCTTCTTCTAATAAAGCACCACTTTGATCATAAAGAGATTTTTTTCCATTAAGTTCTCCGTGCTCATAACCAACCAATGCCTCTACAGTTCCATTCAAATGAAATGTTTTTTGATCTCCATGCAGCTTGCTATTATTATCGTAATAAAAGACTTGCGCAACTTGTTGAGGCTTGTTTTGTTCTTTGGGATAGTACTGAGTATGACGTCCTACAGGCTGTCCTTTTTTGAATTCTTGTTCTATCTGTAAGTTTCCATCTGGATACCACCCCAATAACTTTCCATCAAGAATGTCATCCGTATAGAAAGCTACTTTTTCTTTAGAGCCATTTTTGTAAAACCACTCTTGCTTGCCACATCTTTTGCCGTTGACGAACTGAAAACGATAGTGGAGGTTTTCTTTATTGTACCACTTTACTATTGTACCTTGTGGCAGTCCTTTTTCAAATTTTGCTTCATAAATTAAACTTCCATCTTCAGCCCATTCTCTATGCCAACCATCTTTTTGACCTTCACTAAACTCCACTTTTTGCTGCAGGTTGCCATTGGCATACCATATGCTTTGCATCCCGTGGGGCATGTCATCTTTGTATTGTGTCATTAATCGTATATTGCCGTTATCATACCATTCAGATACGCCACCACTTTTAAGACCGTTTTTAAACGGAATTTTTTTAGCTACAGAGCCATTTTCATACCATTCTTCGTGGGTGCCTTCCAGCTTCCCATTAGAAAAACATGTTTTAAGTTTAATTTGACCAGATGGATAATATTCAATCTGTTCGCCTTCTCTTTCTCCGCCTGCATATTGATAAGAATTTTTTAGCTGTCCATTACCATACCATTCATAAAATGAGCCGTTTAGTTTCCCATTCTTTTGAAAAAATTCCCTTAACTTAGCTCCATTTTCACTATATTCAATAATTGGCTCTAATAGCTCTCCTTCTGAAGAATACTTAGCTACATAATTGGATTGGCCATTAGGAAAATTTTTCCAATGGTTTCCCATAGGTTTGCCAAAATTATATTGACCGCTTCCAAGCACTGTCCCCTCTTCATCATAAAAAGTTTCTTGGCCATGCTTATTCCCTGCAACATAAGAACACCTATACATTTCCTTTCCGTTGGGATAATAACGCAGATGTGTGCCAATGGGTTTTCCATCTTCAAAATCCAATGCCTCAAGAATAGATCGTTCCTCATCATAAATTACTAAGGCTGGATTTTTTCCATCTCCTTGGAGCTTTCCATTCACATATCTTCTTTGAGACTTTAATGCTTTTGAGTCGAACCATTCTAAGATTTTTCCGTCAACAACCCCATTCTTATAGGGAATAAGCAGGGCTTTAACCCCATTTGCATGATAATGAACATAATCACCATCAAGTTGACCATTTATATAATGTCCTTCCTCTTTCAGCTCTCCCGTGTCATAAAAAGTCTTTGTACTCCCCTCTCTTATCCCCGCTTTATATTGTGTTAATGATTTAATTTTTCCATCGGGAAATAAGAACTTTTCCTCACCATCCTGCAAGCCTTCTTTGTAACTTGTAATTTTTGTAACATTCCCTTTGCGATCAAACTCTACTTTAGTTCCGTGAGGGACATTGACGGTGCCATAAGTCTTGGCAACAGAAGAATCTTTGTCTACAACAGTCAGATCCATCTCTGATTCTATTTTTCCATTCTCATATAAATGAATTTCTTTAGCCGCCCTTTCTTTATTCACATCTAAAGGCTCAAAAAAAATAATAACTTTGCTGCCTCCATTAGGATAGGTTTGAACAACTTCTGAGCGCCAATTCGGCTCTCTTTGCTTTAAAACTTGAAAAGGTTTTGGCTCTGCTAGTGCAGTTAAAGTAAGCATCGGAATAAGAAGGAAAAATATTTTTTTCATAGTCGTGATTTTTTATTGTTATTTCATCTTGCAAGGTTAGAAAATATCAGGGTTTTCCATCAATATGGAATAAACAAATCAGAACAAAAAAGTTTATTAAGCTAATTAATTATTATTTCTTTTTTATAAGACTTATTTCTTGAAACAATAGAAATTAGACACTTAGGTTCAATTACACTATTAGAATAAATATCCAAAAATATTTTTACTGAATTTGTTTTATTCTGGAAAATTTCTGCATTTCGAATTAAATTTTTTCCGGTCGGCAAAAGACAATGACCTTCAACCGTGTAGTAAATGTTATTTTTGACTTGAGAAATTGACAATTGCAGGTCTTCGTTTCTGATTCTGGCTATCTTCTGACAAAGACTAATGGATTTCTCAAATCGCTCTACCTCCGAAAAAAACCGATCATGCTGCAGCTTTTTATAGACCCAGTAAGTAGAAACAGAACTTATGGTTGCCAAAATAGAAAAACAAATAAGAATTTCTAATAAGGTAAAAGGTTTTTTAGAATTCAAATTCCCCTTTCACTTCTTGCAGTTTTTTATCTTTTTTCTTTTTCTTATCTTCAAGTTTATTTAGATGATCTGAAACTACTTCTATGTCATCACCCTTTTTTCTGATTAAAAAAGGCTGTCCCCATCCGTCTACTAAAAGCTTATCCACATCTTTCGCAAGGCCTGATTCTTTAATAAACTCTCGAGAGTTAGTAACAACTGTCTCTATGTCATATCCATTAGCTACTTCTAAAAGAAGGATGTCTTTAATCTGCCTTATGCTCTCTTTTGTTTTAAATTCTTTACCCTTGTCTAGACTTCCCTTGAGGTTATATCCGATGGCAGCACCAATTAAGCTTATTAAAAAAATGACTATCATCATTTCTAGCAAAGAAACTGCTCTTTTTTTACACATGCATTGACTCCTATTAATAGTTCATAAACGAACTTACATCGGTTAATGGTAGCAAAACAGCGAGTAAAACCAAACCAACGATTGTACCTAAAATGAGTAAAATAACCGGCTGTAAAACGCTTGTTAAGAATAACAGGTTTTTTCTTAAATCCTCATCTTCAATGTCCGCTATTTGCCGCAACATTTGAGGAAGCTTTCCACTTTTTTCAGCAATTGCCACCATCCTTGACATTAATATCGGTACATAAGGAATTTTTAACAGCTGCTCACTAAAACTTTTACCTTCTAAAATTTTTGATTCAATTTTTGCAAAATGGGCTTCTAAAAGAGGATGATCCATTACTTTACGCGCTAAAGGTAAAGTTTCCATAAAAGACACGCCCCCTTCTAGCAAGGAAGACATAGCACGGCAATACCGTATGAGAGCTGTTTTCTTTGTCAATCTTCCTAAGACTGGTGCATTTAAAAGGACTTTCAAAAAGGCATTTTTTAAAGGACGATAAAAAAATGAAATGCCGATCAGGCAAAAAACAGTAAATAGTGAGGAGAAAAAAAACTTTACATGCGCATTTAAAAATGCACTAAGGTTCAAAATGAGCTTAGTAAAAAAATGTACATTCCTGTCTTCAAAAAGATCCTTTAAGGTTGGTATGACAAAGAAAAATAAAGATAATAAAATAACAAAGCTAAATCCCATTAAAATTGCTGGGTAAATAAGAGTGCCGATTACTTGTTTTTTTAAAGAAAGTTGCTTGGCAATCAATTCACTGGCCTCATGCAGGGCTTCTGCTAAATTCCCAGTTTGCTCAGAGTTTTTTACAATCGAGCGAAATAAGGGATCAAAAAAGTTTGAAAAGCTTTCTAACGCTTTTGAAAAAGATATCCCTTTTTGTATTTGATCACATAAATCGACAATGACTGGATGAATTTTCTGACTACGATATTTTTCTTCCAATGCAACGAGTGAGTCATATAAGGGCAATGAGGCGCTGAGTAGCTTGGCAAGCTCTCTTGAAAAACTTAAAATCTCTTTTAATGAAAGGTTCTTTGTAAGTGCATTTTTTTTTAAAAGAGAGATATCTAAAGGAATCAGCTTCTTTTCAAAAAGCTTTTTTTGCACGTCACTGATAGATGGTGCATCTAAGATCCCTTTTGATTTTTTCCCTTTTTCGCTAATAGCTTTGTATTGATAGATTGGCATTATTCATCATTCATTCGGGTAACTCTTAAAATTTCCGCACTTGTAGTTATCCCTTGTTTAATTAGGCTTATTCCATTTTGCCTTAATGTTTTTACTTCTATATTTTGTTTTAGGCTTTGAGAATCGGCAGTAGCCAGTATTTTTTCTTTCATGGAAAAGTCTATATTTAATAATTCATAAATAGCGCACCTTCCTTTATACCCACTATGGAAGCATCGACTGCAGCCTTGTCCTTTAAAAAACCTTATAGGTACTTCAAAGTTTACCCCTAACTCGAGTAACTCTTCGGAGCTAGGAAAATAGGAAGTGCGACAATTAGGGCAGATTTTTCTTACTAATCTTTGCGCTAAAATGCCTACTAAGGAAGAAGATAAAAGGTATTTTTCTATCCCCATTTCAGCTAAGCGTGTAATGGCTGAAGGAGCGTCATTTGTGTGCAACGTTGACAAGACTAAATGCCCCGTTAAAGAAGCTTGGATAGCAATTTCTGCTGTCTCTTTATCTCTTATTTCTCCAATTAAAATTACATCCGGGTCTTGCCTCAAAATATGGCGAAGACCAGTGGAAAAAGTGAGATCGATTTTGGGATTAACATTGATTTGAGCAATATTTGGCAGTTTATATTCGACTGGATCTTCTATTGTCATAATATTTTTTTCAGCAGCTTTTAGATCTAATAAGGCGCTATATAAAGTAGTTGTCTTCCCACTACCTGTAGGACCTGTAACTAAAATAATTCCTTCAGGATAGCCAATCCATTTTTTTAAGTTTTTTAGATCGGCTTCTGCAAGACCTATATGATCTAGGCCAAGCGCAATGTTGCCTTTATCTAAGATTCTTAAAACTACCCTTTCTCCAAAAATTGTAGGGATTGTACTAACTCTAAAATCGATTTCTTTTTCTTTTAGTTTTATCTTGATGCGTCCATCCTGTGGAAGTCTCTGCTCTGCAATATCTAATTTTGCTAAAACCTTAATCCTGGTAACAAGCTGGGCCTGCATTTTCTTTGATGGGCTGTACCTTTTTTGCAATACACCGTCTATTCTATAACGTACTGTAAGTTCATTTTCTTGAGGCTCAAAATGAATATCTGAGGCACCTTTTGTTACAGCTTCTTGAAAAATGCGATTTAAAAACTGAATGACAGGGTTGTCCGATTTTTCTGCTAATAGATCATATTCCTGAGAGTCAGTAGATCTGTCTTCTTTAGGGTTTTCTTTTTGATAACACCTTTCAATAGCTTCCTCTAAAATTTCAGAAGAACAAAAGCAGGGCTCTACTTGCTTATTCAAGTAAAAACCAATGTCATGCATCGAATGTATGTTTAAAGGATCTGAAGTTGCCACTAAAATTTTATCGGCAGTTTCATCAATGGGAAGAATTTTTTTTTCTTTGGCAAAAAGATAAGGCACGCGCGTTATCCTTTCTTTAATGAAACGAAAATCTTCTAAATTTTCTAAAGCCGTAATTGATAAAAGGCTGGCTATCTGCTCTATATCATTCATGTGCCAAACTGATCAAAAAGTAAATTTAAGCTGTCTTCAAACATTTTTTTCTTTTCAAGCTTCTTTGCTTGTTCAATCTTATGTAAAAAATCGGGCAAGTCGCCTGGCCTTCTCAACATTTCCTGCCTTCGCTGTATTCGTATTTCTTCCATAGGATCTTTTAAAATGCGTGGAGTGATGAAAATAAACATTTCTGTATTGCTTTCGTTGGATTTATTTGTGCCAAACAATTTACCAATACCGGGGATATCTCCTAGAAAAGGAATCTTTTCTTGTGAAGATTCTTGGGTTTTTCTTTGAAGACCTCCAATAATAATGGTTTCCCCATCAGGTATTCGGACTTCATTTTCCACATGCCTTCGAGTAACTGGAGGGCGGTCGTCTCTGCTCATTTGGGTTGTGTCGAAGGTAATGTTTGTCTGCAAAGTCACAAACCCCTTATCTTCCACTTGATGAATCATGGGAGTCATAACAATTGTCGTTCCATACTGGGCTCTTGTAAAGGACTTCTCTAAAGTACCACGGCTCGATGCTCCCTCTAACTGCACAGCTCCATTATTGATGGAGATTTCTTCTACTAAAGAAATCGTAGCAGGTGTTTGATTGGTGGCCAAAACAGAAGGGGTTGCGTGAATTTGAATATCATCCTGAGCAAGTAAAAGGCTAAAAGTTAAGTCAAATGCAGGTAATTTTCCTTTTGGCCTACTCAACATAAAATCTAATATTCCCTTTTTAGGGGAAGTAGGATCGCTATCAAAGGAAAGGCCTGTTTTGGAAGTGGAAGAAGCACTGCCAATTTTTAAAAGGTTAATGCCTGTTTGCTTCCTATCTTGAAGTTTTTTTTCCACTAAGATAACTTCGATTTCCACCATTTTTTTAGGAGTATCTAATTTCTTTAAAAGTTGCTCAATTTTTTCCAGTTCACTGCTGCGAATAACCATCATGATACTGCCTGATTTCACATCGACAATAAAGTTTCCAAATTTTTTGTTCTTGTCTCCTTGAACCATCCCCGGTTCGGCCATGGGAACATTAACCGGATTAACAGGAGGGTTAGGTCCTGCAGCATTTGAACTCCCTTTTCCTTGTGAGTGATTTTCTTCATCAGCACGGTCCAGCCTGCAAAATGTTAGTGAGTCATAGACTTGCTCCAACATTCTTGCCACATCTTCAGGATCAGCATGTTTGCATTGATACCAGTGAACCATCATTTCTTTTGGGTCCTGCAGTTGGTCTTCTAAACTTTTTAGAATCTTTTCTGCTCTTTCTACAGAAGATTGTTCACCAATAAACACCAAACCTTGACTAATATGCATAATTTGCATTTCTTCAGCTAAATTCTGATAAAAAGCAGCTCTTGATTTTGTGGTATTTTCTGTAAAAAAAGACTTCAAAATTTTTTCTGCATTTTCAGGAGTCAGTCTTCTTAGGTTGACCAGCTTAATTTTCTTCCCGGAGTTTGATTCAAAAACAGCATGATAAATACTTAAAAGTTTTTCTAAATTTTGCTTATTAGAAATAATGGCTATCTTTGCGCCAACCGCTTGTACAGTAGTTTGCTTAGGGTCTGAAAACCGCTCGAAAAAGGCTTGCACTGACTTTAAGTTCTCAATTTTGGGAGTAAACACATACAATGCTCTAATGTTGTTCTTTAAAAGCTTAAGATCTTCTAAATTTTGAACTACCGCTTGTATAGAGCTTGGATCATGCTTTAAAATATATAGCTGCTTTGCATAAGAGTTTAGCTTTCTAGTTCCAATACCGTTTTGACTCAATATAAGTTCTAGCATTTCATCCCATAGGCTTCTATCGATTTTAATCATCGAATATAGCTGTATTTTCATATTCATGAGTTCTTGAGGAATGATATATAAATAGTCTCCTGAGCCATACTCCATCATCAGCTGCCCTATCGTTGTCTCACCTAGATCCCAAAATCCCCAACTGTCTTGCATTTCAGAAGAGTTTTTTTTCTCTAAATTTTCAGCTTTGGAAAGCTCTGTTTTAATATCATTAATTTCAGCAAGCAGTTCCTTATACTCTTTTTCGTCTGCTTGGCTTTCCTTTAAGCTTAAAGCCTGCTCATAGGAATTTTGCAGCTTTTCCCTTAATTGATGTGTTACTTCTAGGGGATTGGCAAAAAGGCAGGTCGAAAATAATAGAGTTAGTAACATTCTTTTCATTTAGTCCCTCTAGCTTGCAGTAATTTTTTATGACAGTGATTAGAAAAACTTCCTTTAGAAAAAGTAGTTTGCAGTTTTTGAGAATGCTGTCTTGCTTTATCTATTTGATAAAATGTAAGTTCTTTACCCTTTAAAGAAAGGTCTATCTTCTCTAAATAAAGATAGCGATCATAAGAAAAGTTCTCAGTAAGATCCTTTTTCTCGACTGTTAACCATTTTCCATTTTGTAAAACTAGCCACTGTCCTTCATCTATAAATATTTTTTGCTTATCTAAAACCAAACTAATTTTACTACCAGATCGAAGGTAAATATCTAACATCTTTAAATCAAGGAATTTGCTATTGCTCAAGTTTATTTTGCTTATACTTGTTCGAAGCCATTTGTTTCCTGTTTCATCCCAGATGTCCAAATCAAGTGTGTCTTTTATCGAATTTATTTGGCAAAGAGGCCTATTCTCACTTTGCGAGGCATTTTTGAGCCACTTAAATCCATCAAAAACAAAGCGATCTTCCACTTTAATGAGAAAAGATTGACCCTCTACCTCATAACGACCTAAATGCTTCCCCATTAGTCTGGACACTTCATCCAGGCCCCAATACTTCCCTTGAAGTATTTTTGAAAAAGGAAAACTCTTTTCTAATTCAGGGCAATGGTATGCCTCAACTGGCAATTGGTATGTAATGGAGCTTTCTAGTGAATAGGTAGCTAGAGGAAAGGCATCTTTATTGAATTTTTGCAGGGCTATAAAATCATCATTAACCTGTGAGATTTCCAATTCATAGTCAGACGGCAGATAACCTAGTTTAGGAAAAGGGGTAAAGTTAATATAATACTTTGAAGGCAATTCAAGAGGAAATACGCCAGCTACCTCCTCAATAAGATAAGTATTTCCCTTTCCCCTGTCCGGCCTATTTTTCAAACAAAGGACTTTTAAACTTTTCAGCTTATCCATCTTAAGCTGTTTTTTCTCAATATAGACGGATGGCTCCTCTATTTTATCTGATTTTTTTTGGCATGCATATTCAAAGTGATCGAAGTAAACTTTTCTTTCCTCTAAAAAAAATAACCCCCATAATGGTAAGATACTTAGAATCAGGAAGCAAAACGATCTTATTCTTTTTTTCTGCCTATCAAATTCATAACTCGAATTTAACATTAAACAATTGTAGTTAAGTTTGAAGAGGCTTAGTTTAAGAAAATTTCTAAAAAAAAATAAAGAAAAGAGGCGTTTGCAAAAAATTAAAATTATTATTTTAATATTAATAAAGGGAGCATTACCTAAATTGGGGTAATTTTCCATAAGGGGGCAAAATGGACGAAAACAAACAACCATCAGAGAAACCTAAAGAAGGCATGTCTTTCAAAGAGTTAGAAGACTTTGGGAAAAAGTACACCAACGAAATTTTTGCTGCACTTGCCGTCTTGATTGCTACAATATCCAGTTTATTTGACTTTTTTATTGGAGCAGGCTTAAGCATTCTTTTTGCTGGTATAGGAGCAATAGTAGCCGTAATCTTTCCTGAACAGATTGATAAAGCGCTTGGCAAGTTCTATGGAATGATCAAAAAGCAGGAAAAAGCGACACAAATCATCATTGGGATTGTAAAGGTCGTTGTAGCTCTCTTTGTTCCTTTTGTATTATTTGCCTTAATGGGACTTATTGCAGGATCGTCACGTCACCTGCATGTTTATAAAGGACCTACTGAAAGTTAATGGGATAAAGTTTTTTTCCTAGAAGAAATGTAGTCTGCATATGTTTGCACTTCCTCTAAAAATTCTTTATTTTCAAGCATAGTGCTTAAGCGATTTAACACTTTAAGTTCTTCTGTTTTATGGCTTAAGCTCTTTTCTATCAGAGAAATACGAAGAAGGTTATAAAATTTTAGCTTCGTAAAACCAGTAATCTTCTCATCAAGTTCATAAGATCGCATCAAGGCATCCTTTAATCTATTTTGAGAAATAAGCAAGGAAGTTTCTACAAACTCAGCATACTCAGGGGAAATTTCTTTTAAGTTTTCCACAGGCTTTTTAGAAAACTCATAGGCTTTATCCACTTTTTGCATCTCAAGGAGTTTTTGAGCAATCAGACTACCATAGACATGATGGAGAGACTCATTTCGCTTTAATAGCTTTTCCAATTCTTGCAAGTTGCCCTCATCAGAAGGATTTTTTTCCCACTTGGCATAAATGGAGTCTTTTAACAATAGGTCTTGTTCCGTTCTTTTTTTATTGGTAGCCTGCCTATAAAAAAGCACAGATATTAAAACTAGCCCTGCGAGTATAGTACTCCAATGGCGCTTTAAAATTAGGATAAATCTGTTATTTTTAAGCTCCATTTTTCCCTCAATTGAAAATGTTAATAGGTTCTTCTTATGAGAATTTTGCAGTCATTTTGAAATATTGACAACCTTAAATATTTATTGGGTAAAGCTGTAAAATTTACCTGAATGAACTGAATGCTTTAATAAAAAATAAAACCTTTAGCATTAAACAAATTAACGATAGAATTTCTCGTTTAAAAATTTAAAGTAGTTAATATTATGTCTATTAATTTCACTAACTCTGTTAATAAAAATTTGGCAATTTCCAATCCTTCTTATTTACTATCTACGCCAGAATCTATCGTTGATTTAATTGCTTGTCACTCTGATCCTCATGTAGCCTTTCGACTTTACACACTTTCTCAAAGAGCTTATGAAGTGATAAGTGAAGATCAAAGTTCAAAATTTCAAGAAAAAGCAAGGCAAATACTTGAGGTAGCAACGAACGCTATCCCTCACATTGAGAGAAATAAAGAAAAAGTAAGGGAACTGATGTCTCTAGCCATAGATCATACTTTTATAGGTGATAAGATGCTTGCAAATAAGTTTTTATTAGAAGCAGAAAATATCATCAATTCAGGTTCTCAGGTTCGATCACATTCTTATATTTCATTAGCCAAAGTCCATATACAAATTGGGAATTTTGACAAAGCTTTAGTGCTCTTTCAGAAGGCTAAAGACCTCCGCAATAGAGCTCACTGTTTTTCTGCTCAAGAATTGCTTACATCAATTGGTGGGCCTTTAATAGATCAACTCAAAAAATACCCTTCGTTTGATAATGATTTTATCATGGAATGTGCATGTTTTCTTGAAGAAATGCTTCCTAAATGGGAAAGGGATGCTGAAATTGAAAATGCTAATATTTTAAGTTTTATTGCGAAAGCGTATGCCAAACAAGGAGATTCAGCTAAGGCTACTCAGTTCTTTCGAGAAGCTACTAATGCTATTCTTTCCTGCAAAAATACTTTTTTGCGAGTCAGCGCTTTAACTGACATAGTAAAAGATTTTGCTGAAGTTCGCATGTATACTGCATTAACAGCTATTTTTCTAGAAGCTAGAGACCCTAAACGAACTGTTGATGAAACTCATTTAAGAAGCTATCTATTACAGCCCGTTTTTGACTCTCTTAAAAAAGAGATACAAAACAACATTACTCAAAAAAACTATGAAAAAGCTGAACTTCTTTTGCAAGCAGCAAGAAGTTTTGCTTTTGCCTTTGATGATCACTTCCTATCCAAACCCGATGTCTGTACTAGCTTATTTGAAGTAGCAAAACTATATATGCAATTCAACTCATCAAAAGCTGCAGAAATTATGCAAGAAGCATCTGAAAATAAAAAGTAAAATTGACGATTTCAGTAGGTAACTTTCTGAAAGGAAAATTTTTTTAGCAGTTTGCTTTGAAACAATTTACATTTTGTTGTTGTATGTGACGCTGCGGAATATTTTATGATATTGCTATCAGAAAATATTTCGAGAAACTTATGGAATATACAATACAACAACTGGCAAATGCTTCTAAGGCTAGCGTTCGCACACTTCGTTATTATGATGAAATCAACCTTCTTGTTCCTAGTATCCGGATGGCTAATGGACGATGTTATTATGGAATCAATGAACTACTTCTTTTAGTCCAAATACTCTCTTTAAAAGAATTCGGTTTTAGTCTGAAGAAAATTAAATCTATTTTATGTAAGGGACCGGTTGATAAACTTGGCGCCCTTGTAACTCAAAAGAAAATTTTAATTAAAGAACAAGAGCGCTTAAGAAAAAGCCTTAAAATGCTCGAATCAATGATAAACTATTATAAAGAAGGAGCTAATATGGATATTTCGCAAGACATATCAACATACTTTGAAAACTTTAAAAGCAAACAAGAATATGTAGAATATTTTGATAAAGCCTATTTAGATAAGACATCCAAACAATTTGAAAACAACTTATTGCAAGCAGGCGATGAATATTATAATGCCTTTAAGGAAAAAGCTAGTGAAGTGGACTTAGTTAAAGCACAGAATTACGGAAGAGAATATGGCCTTTTTTTAAAAAAACTGAACCATGCCATTGAAGAAAACCTAAAAGAAGACTCTAACGAAGTACAAGAGTTGATGAAAAAACAGTGGGAAATTCTACAAATAATTTATCCAAAAACCGAATCAAAAAAACCTTATCTTGTAATTAGGGAACAACTTTGCGACTGTCCCCCTAATATAAAAACAGAAAGCGGCAAATCTCTTTTAGAATTTCTAAAAAAGAGCATGACAGTTTTTGCAGAAAATTATTTCAAAAAAAACTAACAGCCCTTTGCCATATTAAAAAAAGGCTAGATATCACTGAATACTCTACGATATTCTGCAGGCATTGTTTCCCTTCTAAAAAACTTAATAGCTTGCTTTTCATTATCTGGTAGATAGCCATGAAAAAGATTAACTATTGAGCTTCTAACAGCCCAGATAACAGCAAAGGAACTACTATTAAACCATTTATCTACTACGTGTTGCTGTTGATTAATTGGTAATCGCGATGCAAACACTTTGGCTAGGCCACTAAAAGTAGTTTCTACAACGGCTAATGGAATAGCACTCATAAAAGCAACTTGGGCTGGAACTGTCCGACAAGGACTTGTGACTACAACTTTTTTTTCTTTCAGCATTTCTTCTGCCCCTTGAGGATTGCGTAAAGCTGAAACAGTACTTATGAAATAACTTGTAATTGAGGACATAAAAAACCCATTTATTAATTAGAACCCAGACATTTTACTTTTATAAAAAATTTACGGTAAGGGTTTATTAATCATATTATAAAAAAGATGAAACTGTTTTATGAAACTAGTTTAGCATACACTTTTTCCATATCGCTGATGGTTTTCTCAAAATAGAACTGCTTTTTAACTAAGTTATGGGCATTTTCTCCGCATTCCTTACGAAGAGATTCATTAGTTAACCGTAGGATGGCCTCAGCTACTTTTTCAGGACTGTGGATAGGAACTACAATACCAGTTTTGCCATTAAGACATACTTCGCAAAGACCTCCTGTAGGCGTTGTAATAAGCGGCTTTTTTAAAAAAGCTGCTTGTAAAGAGGCTTGAGAAACACCTTCATTAGCTGTACTTAGCAAAGTAAAAATATCTAGGGCTCCAATTGCAGTAAACGGATTATCTAAATGCCCTGTGAAAATAATTTGATCTTCCAACTGCATTTCTTTGGCTTTTTTAATATATGTTTCACTATGCCCTTTACCTATTATCATCCATTTTAGGTTTTTATGATTTTTAAGGATTTTGGCTGCGCCGAAAAAATCTTCTATTCCCTTCCAAGAACGCATAAAACAAACCATGCCAATTAAAATATCATCCTCAGCGATATGATATTTCTTCCGAAAGGAAAGAGCGTCGTTTTCCTGATAAGATACCCTATTCGGTTCGATGCCTGTAGGTATCGACTTAAAATAGGCAAGAGGCTTTTTGGACTGCTCAGATAAGATTGGTACAATCTTTGCGCAGGTGGTAACAACAAAATCGGCTAAATAGTTGTAAATGATTCTACTATTTAAACCTTTTTTTACTTTAGCTGATAAATGTCTCGTTCTCACGACAGGAAGTCTTAAAAGTTTTGCAGCTATGCCTCCTATCCAAGCATCTAAAGACGAATGGGTATTTACAAGCTGGATGTTTTCTTTTGTGCAAATGTTAAAAAGGGCAAAAAGAGTAAATAGCCAATATTTTTTAGCAAAAAATAGTTCATATACTTGAAAATTGTTTTCTCGAGCTTTTTTAGCAAGAATCCCCCCTTTTGCGATAACAAAAACTATGGTATGGCCTTTTTGTCGCATGCCAATAGCTTCCTTTAAAATTCTGATTTCTTGCCCCCCCCATCCAGTAGAGGCTTCCAAATGCAATATATTCATGAAATATCCTTTAGCTGATTAATAATCCTACGATGACCGGAACAAAAAGCCAAGGTTTTCATCTTGCTATAGGCAATCCATTGCATGTCACTCACTGAAACTTTTTTTGTTACACGAATCAAAAAGGGATAAATCATTACTTTGAAATTAGTAAAAAACTGCTTTACTGAAGCAAGTCTTTCAACTTCTTGATACGATATTTCTTTCTCTTTAAGCCAACTGTGCAATTCACTTTCTATAACATATTCGCTGTTGATATAGGGGAACTGGTAAAGCCCATTCATTAATTCTTTTTTTTCCTGGAAGATCAAAAACTCTTCACCATATTGGAGAATAAATACCATTCTGGTAATCGGTACTGTGGATTTTTTTTCTTTTTTTAACGGGAGGTATTCTGCTTTGTTTTCTCTATTTGCTTTACAATTTTCTTTTAAAGGGCACGTGGAGCAAATAGGTTTTTTTTGACATACTAAAGCACCTAGCTCAATTAACGCTTCCATAACAACATAAGGTTTTTCGTCTTCTAAAAATAAAAGAGTCTTATCTTCAATAAGCTTTTTCGCTTCTGATTTGGACACTTCCATCTCTATTCCAAAAAACCGGGTGATCACGCGAATTACATTGGCATCAACTGCGGGTGCTTTTTTTCGAAAAGCAAAAGATAATATAGCCCCTACTGTATAAGGACCAATCCCTGTAATCGTTTTTAAAACTTGAGGGTCATCAGGAATCTTTGCCTTATGTTTTTCTACCAATTCGTTAGCAGCTATGTGAAGCCTTTTAGCTCTGGAATAATAGCCAAGTCCTTCCCAGGCTTTCATTACCTGACTAATATTCGCTTTTGCCAAACTTTCAATATCAGGAAAAAGTTGCATCCAGCGGTTAAAATAAGAGACAACAACTGATGCCCTTGTTTGCTGCAGCATTACTTCAGATATCCAAACAGAATAAGGAGTAGGGTTTTCTCTGAAGGAAAATTTTCGTTTATTATTGAAAAACCATTTTTTTAAAGCTTGAAGCTCTAGCTTATTAATCATTACAATTAAGAAAAAAGAGATATGTTAAATGACAACAGTTAGTATTATTACAAATAAAGATTTTCATTATTTAGATCACTTAGCTCCGCTTTCTGCTTTACTAAAGATCCCATTAATCGTTACTGATGAAGATATTTTTCACCAAGCAAAAACTTATTACCCTGACTTAGAGACAATTTATGTTGAATCTCATTTATTTGTTCAATATCTCATTAAACATGCTGAAAAAATTATATCCTGTTTAACAAGGCCTTATTTAGAACTTCTTTTTATATTGTTTCCTCTGGAATATCAAAAGATGGAATTCGTGTGGTGTCCACATGGCTTATCAGATAAAGGCAGGAACAGCTCATTTTTTGAGCCTCTTCTTCAAGAAAATGCCCTTTTACTATATGGGCCAAAGATGAAAGAACTCCTAAAAGAAAAAAACCTTTTAAAAAAGCAAAAGGTAGTGGAAGTAGGCAATTACCGGTTTGAATATTTTAATAAACATAAGAGCTTTTATAAAAAGGTCATTGAAGAGAAATTACAAAAATTTTCTGATCAAAACCCTATTGTTTTGTATGCTCCTACCTGGGAAGACTATGAGGCAAATTCATCTTTGCACATTGTTTTTGAAAAGCTTTTAAAGTCTTTTCCCCCAAATTTTAATCTTGTCGTCAAACTTCATCCTAATACCCTTAGAAAGCAAGACTATAGGAAGGAAATGCTCATGCTCCAATTTGAAGATAAACCTAATATCATGTTCTTACATGACTTTCCTTGCATTTATCCGTTGATTGATTATGTTGATAGATATCTCGGTGACTTTTCTTCTATTGGGTACGACTTTCTTACTTATCAAAAGCCCATGTACTTTCTGACTGACAAGACAAAATCCGATGCTCCTCTTTTTTCTTGTGGAGAAATATTTCATGACATCAACTCTGAAGCTTTAAAAAATATTTTTCATTCAGATCCAAAAATAGATACAACTATTAGGAAAGACCTTTACAGCAACTGTTTTAACCAAGAGGAAAATTGGAAGCAAAAAATATAAAACCTATTTGCCTAGATCCTCTCAATTCTTACCACTTGCTGGATCATATAGCGCCACTTAGCCTTCTCTTAAATGCTCCAATGCTATCTAGAGATCCAGAAAATGAAAAGCTGCTTCGTAAATTTTACCCACCTATCGAAGTTATACCCATCATCTCTTTAGAAAATTCTAAAGAGATGATCCTAAAAAATTATAATTTGTTAATTCATACTAATTTTTGGCCTAAGCCCTTAATGCAGGCTTTTTTCAATGGATGCAATATGCGCTCTATCTATACTCCACATGGAGTATCTGATAAACACAGCGATGTATACTGGCTAGAGCAATTTAAAGAACAAGATCTTACTCTTCTCTATGGAGAGCACATGGTAGACTTTTTAAAAGAAAAAAAAGTGTACGATGAGATTACCAACCCTATTTTCATGGGAAATCTAAGATATCGGTTTTACCTGAACCATATCGACTTTTATAAAGACCTATTACAAAAAGAAATTTTTCCTTTTTTGAACAATGACAAAAAAACACTCATCTATGCTCCGACATTTCAAGAGATTTCTTCCTTTTATCAATTGGAAACCTCTTTTATAAGAGCTCTTTCAGATGAATTTAATGTCATACTAAAACTTCATCCCAACTTGGAAAGCAACCATCCCGAAGTTGTTTATCCATTTTTAGGAAAGTTGGAACATATGCAAAATGTTGTTCCCTTAATAGACTTTCCACCTGTCTATCCTCTTTTAGATATAGCAGATGCGTATATCGGAGATTTTTCTTCAGTAGGTTATGATTTTCTAACGTTTAATAGGCCTATGTTTTTTATTAGCAATTCTACAATCTCTATAAATAGACTTAGGAATTTACATAGCTGTGGAGAAATACTAGATGTAAAAAAACCAGATACAAGTCTTATGCAAATTAAAAAGTCTTTAGAAAAGGACCTTTATAAAGAACGGCGAAAAGCTATGTACGAATATGCCTTTTTATCAATATCAGACAAAGAGCTTAAAAACGCTATTATTCAAGCTCATAGCAAAGAGGAGGAAGAACAAAAACTTCCGATAGATCGTTAAAATCGCCAGCAGTTGGAATTGCCTTTAAACTATAGGCATAACTCCCGTCATCTAAGTCATCTACTTCTGACACTACCCCTACATGAAGATTAGGTGGGAAAACACCATCCATGCCGCTAGTTATTAGTAAATCTCCTTTCTCTAGAATAGAAACTTCCGGAAGCGTTCCTTTTTCATTCATGTACCTGCCTGTCCGCAAATCTCTTGCAGGCCCTTCTTCATCAGCATAATCATAGTTAAATCCAATTCCTTGCAATACTGTCTGCTTACATCGCCAAAGTGGACTACTAGACCCCATAATCTGCCCTTTAGCTAAATAAAGGTCCCTTTTAGCTTGGGATAAGTTACTTTGGATGCTATCTAAAATAGAAATAAAGGATTCAAAGTCCTCTTTTTTATTAAAAAGATCTTTTCTAGCTTTTATTCTATCTAAAAACAAGTTCGTTACTTGCATAAACTCTTGGTCAGATCCCTTACCTCTAACGGCACGTACAGATAAGACAAGGCCCGCATCAGTAATTAACCTTACTCTTGACTTGGATTTTCCCACATATTCTACAAGACCAATCAAAGAACTCCCACAAACAACAGGGCTGTTTTTAGCAATGATTTTTCGTCCAATTTTAGAGTTGTCACCTTCCCCTACATTAATCCATACGCTACTGCTCCAAAAAGCAGGGTCTCTAAAAATAATAGTCGCAGGAAGTGCTTCTAACTGCATTTTTATAAGTTTTGCCAACTCTTCGGATCGTCTTTGAAAAAAATCTCGCCAATATAGTTCATTTTCCTGCTCATTTAAAGAAAGATATTGTTCTACTTGTTCTTCAATGCGCTGGTCAAATTGCAGCCATTCTTGAACGGCAGCTATTTGCGTCTTTAAAGATTGATTTTCTAGTTTTAGAAACTTTTCCGCTGATTCATTTTTAATAGACACATGGGGTGTTTTCGCCAAAAGCTGCCAAGCAGGACCTACACAAGCAACACTAAAAGAGCGCAAATTATCCACAGCTTTTTGAGGCAAGTTAAGTAAAGAAAATAGACAGACAAAAAGAGCAATATAAGGAGATCTAATCATTTACATACTTTAACTATTGCATCTAAAATAAACTCAAAATTACTTTTATTTAAACTGGCAAAATTCATCCTGCTATTACCTAAAAGATAAATGCCAAACTTATCTTTTAACTCTTGTACCTGTGTTTCAGTTAATCCTAAGTAAGAGAACATCCCTTTTTGCCTAAGTAAAAAATCAAAGTTTGCTGTGGATTTTTGACTAAGTTCGCCTACAAACTGCGACCTTAAATTAGCTAATCTACTTCTTCTTTGTTCTAATTCCTGTTCCCATTTATTTCTCAATTGAGAGTTTCTCAAAACACAAGTTACTAAATCTGCACCAAATGAGGGAGGATTGGAGTAATTTGCTCTAATCAAGGGTTCTAAATTGCTACTGACATTTTCTTTTTGCTTATCATTTTGTGTTAAAATAAAAAGCGCGCCTACTCTTTGACTATAAAGGCCAAAGTTTTTTGAACAAGTTGCAGCAACGAGCATGTCGTGCCCATCTTTTACAAAAATCTGAATAGGATAAGCATCATCTGAAAGAGACACTCCTAATCCTTGATAAGCAAGATCAAAAAAAGGAATAAGTTTTTTTTTCAACATAAGTTCTGAAAGTTCTTTAAGTTGAGAATAACTAAAATCTGCCCCTGTTGGATTGTGACAGCTTGCCTGCAAAAGAACGGTGGTCTTTTCAGGTAAATGAGACAAAACATCCAAAATTTTTTCAAAATTTACTAATTTCTCACTGTCCAAATAAGGAGCTGTTGTAACATCCATTGCTATATGATTTATGATCTGTTTGTGGTTAGGCCAGGTAGGCACAAAATAACAAACCTTGTTGGATATGAATTGATTTAAAAAATCAAAACCAACTTTTATAGCACCTGTGCCACCTAAGGTTTGTACAGAAGAAGTGCGTTCTTTAATTTCTTCCCAAATATTTTCTGTAAAAACCAAGCTTCCATAGGTGTCTGTGAACTCAGAACTTCCTTTAATAGGTAGATAGTTGGCTTCCCTTCTTTGCTCTTCCACAATTTTTTGAGCTGCAAAAACAGAGGTAAAATGCGTTTTTTTGCCTATTTCATCTTGATAGACGCCAATCCCTAAAAAATGCTTGTCTTTTCTTGGATCTAATTTGAACTCTCTGACCAGGCCAAATACAGGATCGGCAGGCCCTTTTTCTATATGATCGAAAATCATAAGTTTTCTATAGTTAAAAACTAATAGTAAAAAAACTTTTTCTTTCTTGTAAAAAGAAAAGCAAGAAATTAAACTATTTTTCTCTTTCCTATAATAAGGGGCGTTAGCTCAGTTGGTAGAGCGCAACAATGGCATTGTTGAGGCCAACGGTTCGACTCCGTTACGCTCCAAAGCTTTTCTTTTGCAAAGTTAACTATCGAGAAAAAAATCCCGTAAAAAATATAACAGCTAAACGGGCTAGTAAAAGCCTAAGCTCCTATACCTTGCAATAAGGAGCTCTTTTATTCTAAATGTTATGAAAAATAGGACCTAAATGCTCGCACCAAGTTCGGAACCTTCAAGGACTTGAAGAGCTACTTCAAGTTCCCAACTTTGAATAATTTGAAAGATTTTTTCTAAAGTCATCTCCTTTTTTATTTCCCATGAAATGCCCTGGGCTACATTAGCTGCTTGGCTTAGTGTTTCTGAAGCTTTATCCTGATTTCCTAATTTAAAAAAACCTTTAGCTATGTCTATAAGAGCGTCGCTTTTTTTCTCATTATCAGAGATAAATTCAGCTACTTTAAGCGCACTATTCAAATCACCTGCTAAAACAAAAGCTAAAGAAATTCTATATAGAAAATGACTTCTTGTATCCTCGTCATAAAAAGGAAGAACCATCTCAAAAGCTTGGTTCAATATTTCAATGGCAGCATTAGAATCTCCAGCTTTTACAAAAGCACGGGCAATATCTACAAAAGCACTAATTCTTGGAAATGTATCCGGGATAAACTTAGCCGTTTCAAATGCATGCTGCAAATCTTTAACTTCTAAGAAAGCTTCTACATAAGCCCTAAGAGCGTCAATGCTTGGGCCTTCATCTGCAATCAGTTTGATTGTTTCAAACGCTGCACTAAAATCTTCTCCTTTTAAAAAGGCATGGAAAACGCCTCTAAGAGCATGAACTTTTGGTACACGATCTTCAATAAGCTTAGCTACCTCAAGTGCTTTATTTAAGTATCCTATTTCCACAAAAGTCCCAGCAATATTCCCAAGAATATTGCTTTTCCCCCTTCCTTTTTGGAGAAGTTTAGCGTCATTAAGTGCTTGATCTGCCATTTCAAGTGCTTTTTCGAACTCGTCCTCTTTTGAGTAAAATAAGGCAACATTACAAATGGCTCGAGTTCTTACTAGTTCATTGGGAATGGCCTTAATTACTGTAAGTGCCAAAGGAACATGTTTACACTCCAAACAGGCCTGATAAGTATCTATTAACGCCTCAGTTTGTGTTCTTTCATCTGGAATAAGTTTGGCCACTTCAAAAGCTATATGCATGTTACTTTCTTTTAAAAAATTTTCGACAACATCTTTAAACGTATGATTTCTTGTGCACTCTTCTGTATGAAGGCCGATCACTTCTATCCCTTTATCCATCTCTTTTCTTTTAAATAACTCTATAGAAATACCTCTAAGAGTAAAACCTCTTATCGCGGTATTGCGGATACTCACGGCTACTTCAGCCGATTTATCTAAATTACCCTCTCTAAAAAAACAATAGGAAATTTTCTGAAGAGCATACTCTCCTTCTAGACTACCACCTAATCCACTACCACTTAAATGTTCGCGAGCATAACTTGCTGCTTTAATAGCACTATCAAATTCTTCCTTTTCGATAAGAATGCCAATATATTCTTTAAAAGCAAATTTTTGATGTTGATAATCTGAAATGAGGCATACGGCTTTCAAAACCACATCCAGTTGGGTTTTATCTAATTTTCCTTCCTTAACGAGTTCTCTAGAAATTGTTGGATTGATCCCTATTTTATTAAAACTTTTATAAACTCCCAACACTCCAAAAAAGCTTTTAAAAAAACAGGGAGGAGGTACTTGCGCAAACTCAGATCTTACGGAGTCATCTAACGTCAGTAACTCTTTTAGTATTGATCGTTTTACGTCAAAAATACGATATTTTAACAAATATAGCTTTGAAAGATCACTCGTATAAAACTCTTCCTTAATCTTATTAAGATTCTCTATTTGCTTTGTATGTTTCTCTGCATCAAGAACAAGTATTAAATTATCGATAAAATGTCGTACTTCAGAAGGTTTTATAATATTGATAGAACGTTTTGTAAGGTCTAAAGTACTACTTGAAGTTGCTGCGAAATCTAGCGTTTCTCTTATATTTAAATACTTTAAAATGGAAGTAGTTGCATGGCAATGCAACTCTTGCACATTAGCTGCGTAAAATGGTTGCGTCTTGAGTAAATTTACTGACATTTATTTTCTCCATTTTAAAAAGATAATTTTTTAACGCAGAGGAAAATACCAAAAAGACAAATATAACTCCTTATTTAGAATAAGGAGTTTTCATCAAAGCAACAGAAATAAGCTTGCCCTAGAAAAAAGCGCCTCTAGCAGAGTCTGCACCTGAATTTTGCATTTCATTCATATTTTTTATGATATTCTTACAGGCTTGATTTCTGATATCATCAGAACAGATAAGGTTTGCAACTTCATTGGCTTTTTCCCACTTTTTTGCTTTGGCTAAAGCATCAGAAATTTTTTTAAGCTGCATATTTCTAGTATGTGATGTAGTTATCAATAGAGCAAAGTTAATAGCCTCATCATACCGTTCTTCTTCAAATAAGCCATCAGAAATTTTGCTATGACAGTTATTTTTTATGTGTTCACAAAAAATGCGATCAACAACTCTTAAGGCATTATCCCAATCTTTTTGCTCACAGCAAGCATTAAAAATGCCTTGAAGGGCAGTATTATTAGCTGGACTCACCGGAAGAATGTAAGCAGCTACTTGAAGCGCTCTCTCAAACTCACCTATGTTTGCTAACCCTATAGAAATTTGCTTAAAGGCTTTATATTTAATTCGATCGTTTGAAATGAGATTTGCAGTTTCAATAGCTCTATCCCAATCTCTTGCTTCACAAAAAGATTCAGAAATAGCCAAGAAGGTAAAACTACTCATATCACTAATGTGATTAATATTAGGATCTACCATAAGGTTCGCTATTTTCATGGCTTGATCCCATTCTTTTACTTTGCATAAAGCTACAGAAAAATTTTTTAGATTAAGCCAGGGTATTCTAGTAGGATTATTCTTAAAAAGGATATCCGATACTTTAAGCAGCGTATCTAATTTTCCTTGTCGAAGCATCGCTTCAAAAGAATTTGAATCAGTTGAGTTTTTTTTCAATTGAATACTAAGTTCAAGCACCTCAAAAAAGTTTTCAAAAAAGTTTGGAAGAGGAATTCTTTTAAATGAATCTATTACTGAATTATCTAAAGACAGTAATGCTCCAACTATCAATTTCTTTACATCCAAAATGTGTAATTTTAAAAAAGGTAAATTTGCGAACTGTTCTGTATGAAAGTTTGCTTTGATGACATTAAGGTTTCTTATTATTTCACTATGCTCGTTATCATCTAGGCTCGCAATTAGTTTATCAATAAATTCTCGTACCTCGCGCGGTTTAATAATATTGGCAGAATGAACTGTTGCATGTAAAGTATGACTGGACGCCCATGAAAATCTTTGCATATCCGTCAAGCTGAGAAGCTGTATTAGTGTCTGATTAACATCATTATTTAATTGCTGAACATTAGATGCATGGAATCTCCCTGTCTCAATACATTCTCTTTCATGAGAGCTTCCTCTTGTAGGTAGTTGAACGGACATTTATTTCTCCTTTTAAATTTTTTTATACATTTTTTTTTGTCATGTAAAAATACATAAAGCAAAGAGCAAAAGTTTCAGCTGAAAAGCTGTTTTGTATTCCCCTTATCTTGAAACTGATGGTAAAATCACCCGATTTACATATCAGCCAGCATAGCTTACTTATTAACCATTCCTAATCAGCATTTTTTCTAGACTACGTTGAGTGCTAGTTTTGATCATTGGACAAGATATGCGATCCATTACAGAATATGCTTCTGTCCAATAAGCTTTATCTCCTAATCCCCTAGCAATAAAAGTCTCGCACTTCACTTGGTTTAATAATATTGGCTGAATGAACTGTTGCATGAAAAGCCTTGTTGGAGGCCCACGTAAATCTTTGCAAATCAGTTGGAAATAAAAACTGTATAAGTGTCTTACAAACATCATTATTCATTTGATCAAAATAAGATATTTGCTTCGCATCTGTACTAGATAATTTTGCTGTCATGCTTTTTTTACTCTTAAAAAGAGTAAATATTACAGCACTGTTGATGGATAAAAAGAAAGAATTATTCACAGAGAATATTCAAAATTTTGACGTATAATGTAAAGCAAGATTTACATCTTGCTTTAAGTTGGTAAGGATAGTTAGATTACTCTACTTCTAAAAGATCTAAAAAGGCTTGAAGCTGCTTCGCTCTTGTAGGGTGACGCATTTTTCTAAGAGCTTTTGCTTCAATTTGACGAACACGCTCTCTTGTCACTTTAAAACGAACTCCAACTTCTTCTAATGTTTTAGGCTTGCCATCTAATAGACCAAAACGTTCGATTAAAACAGTTCTTTCTCGATCTGTTAGTGTATCAAGAACCTCATTCATCTTATCTTTTAAAATAGAATATCCAGTAGCTTCTGCAGGAGACTCAATAGTTGTGTCTTCTAAGAAATCACCAAATTGACTTTCACCACCATCACCTACTTCTGCCTGAAGAGAAATAGGATGTTGGGCTATTTTATAAATTTCTCTTACTCTTTCAGGGGTTAGACCTAGTTCTTTTGCCAATTCTTCAGGAGTAGGCTCCCTACCTGTTTCCATCATTAATTTTTTAGCTCCACGCAAGACTTTATTAATTGTCTCGATCATGTGAACCGGAATACGAATTGTTCTAGCTTGGTCCGCTATAGCTCTTGTTACAGCCTGCCTAATCCACCAAGTAGCATAAGTGGAAAACTTATATCCTCTTCGATACTCAAACTTCTCTACTGCCTTCATAAGACCCATATTTCCTTCTTGGATGAGATCTAAGAAAGAAAGGCCCCTATTAGTGTATTTTTTAGCAATTGAGATTACCAAACGAAGATTAGACTCCACCATTTCGCGCTTGGCTTCCTGACTTTTGTCCATCCACCTTTGCAGCATACGAACATCTTTTTTAAACTCATCTAGCGTTCTTCCTGCTGCCAATTCCCTTTTTTTAAGTTTTCTTTTTGCAGCTAAGAGCTTTGCTAAAGCAAATTTATTTTTCTCAGCTCTCGGTGTTAATTCAGCGATATCCTTTTCTAGCTTTAAAAATCTTTCATAGGCCATCAGAATAACTTCGCCAAAGTCTTCGGTTATATTATGCCTACAATGGAGCTGCCTTAGATAAGCTTGCGACCTAATCCGAGACTTTTCAATTTCTTCTTGTAATTTCGAGAATTCTTCTTTTTTGATTTTAGGACTATAAGACTGAAGCAGTAAGGACTCTAATTTTTCGTCCTCCTGATTCATAAGATCAACTAACTTTGGTACAATTTGTAGAAAATGTGTCTTATCATGAACTTCTTTTTCAGAAATAACTTTATCAAAACGATCTTTACCTGAAATCAAGGAGTTAGCAATAGAAATTGCTTCTTTCGCAGAATAGCGAAAGCGCATAATAATTCTTTCAATCTGAATTTGAGCTTTTTCAATTCTCTTTGATATTTCTACTTCTTCTTCACGGGTAAGAAGAGGGACAGATCCCATTTCCTTAAGATACATTCTAACCGGGTCATCAGACGCACCTTCACTTCTCTTAGTAAAGCCTTCCAGCTCTTTTGCTTCTTTTTTTCTTTCTTTTTGTCTTTCTACTTCTGACTGATTAAGGATTTGAATATCCATTCCAGACAAAAAGATCAACACCTGGTCAATCTGCTCAGGCGCGTCGAAATTCATGGGAAGAATTTCATTAATCTCTTCATAGGTGATAAAGCCTTGCTCTTTGGCAATAGCTACCAACTCTTCTATTTTTTTCTGATGTTGGGCATCAAATTGATTGTTAAACGCAGAACTACTCATAAATAGTGAATTAAAGGGCCTCTTTAAATGACAAAATCGTAAAATAACCCCTGCATATTGATCGGAAAGGGGTCTTTATGTCAATAACATATTGATAGACAATCGATAGGTTTAATTGCAATTTAAATGGAAAATTTTTTAAAAAGGTAACTCCTCGAAGCAATTAAGTAAAATAAAATACTAATTGATAGCAAGCTTTTCAATCCATGAAAAAGAGGAAATTTTTTTTCTAAGCTTGCTATATTAGGATCAGTTGGGTCTATCCAGACATTCCAATCTCTTTTAGACAACCCTTTCATGAATTCAAATGCAGCATGAGAAGTAATAAATTCTTTATTAAAAACATTTAGCTGGTGATAGTGGCTCCCTTCAAAATTAAAAAAATAAGATGACTGAACAGTAAATTTCCCACTTTCGAGTTCTTTGATCTGCCAATCTTTTACATGCACTGGTAAAAAAATTTTAAGTCTCTGGAAATGTCGATAATCCTTGGTGAATTGAAAAAAAAAGTATACAGGAGCTGTCATAAAAAAGATGAGAAGGCAAGTAAAGATTTTTTTCATCAAAATCCCCCTTTGACGAATTAAGTTTTTTTAGATTATAGTAATTGTGACTAATTTTTAAAAAAATTTATCCTTATGAGGTAAAATGGCTGAACAAGCGAATAAAAGCAAAAAGAAAAGACCAACTGCTCAGAAACGAGAAATTCAGAATCTGAAAAGAAGAATGATTAATAAGTCTCATAAATCCTATATTAGAACTACTATTCGTGGATTAGAAGAGTCTTTAACAGAAAAACAAGCTGAAAATTCCCAATCTTTTCTAAATAAACTTTTTAGTCTCTATGACAAAGGAGTGAAAAAAGGAATTATAAAGCAAAACAAAGCTAATAGAAAAAAAGCTCAATACTCAAAGCTTATTAAAGCCTCTTAAGTATTGTTGAGTGCTTTTTCCCTTCTTTACGGATCACTTCCTCAATTGCAGGAAGAGATCCAGCAATTGTTAGATTCTTTTTTGCCCTAGTAACTGCTGTATATAAAATTTCTCTTCCAAAGGTCTCGCTCCCTTTGGGAAGGATAGCTAATATCTGATTAAATTCACTTCCTTGACTCTTGTGAACCGATAAGGCAAAACCATATTCATATTTAATAAAGCTAGAACTGTCAAACTCCCTAATTTGACCGTTTATAGGAAAATATAATTTTTCTTTTTGCCCCCCTATAATCAACACTCCTGACATGCCGTTAAAGAGCTCAAGTAGATAATCATTTTTAGACACTATGATGGGTATAGCTAAATACTCATCTCTTTTTTTTCTAAATTTTGCCTGCTTGAAAAAAAATTGATTTAACTCATCTACTCCAAAAGGACCTTTTCTCATACAAGTCAAAATCTTAAAATCTTGAAATTTTTGAAGAGCTTCTTTTGGATCTATTGCTTGTTTATCATTCCATATAACACGATCTAAAAAATTATTACTTAACTTTCTTAAACAGACATCAACATCACTGAAATTCCAATTATAAAAAGGAATTATCCCTGATTGTATAAATTGTAAAATTTCTTTTGTCTTTGCTTTTTCAATAAGAGAAGCAAAAGTTGTTATATTATCATTTTCAAAACGTTTGCTTTTTCTTAGAAAACAGGTATCTATTGTACTTAAATCTGAAAAGACACTTCCCACATCAACAGGAGGCAATTGATTCGGATCCCCCATTAGTACAAGCCTTGCTCCAGGTTTTATAGAAGATAAAAGATATGCCATGAGTTTGGCATCTATCATCGAAGCTTCGTCTACAATAACAAGGTCGGAAGTTAAAACATTTTCACCAAAGGCTGAGGCACTATCAGGTGATAATTTTAATAAGGCATGTAATGTTTTAGCATTAATAGTAAAAGCCCCTGAGAGCTTTTCCTCTAAATAAGATACAGCTTTTCCAGTTGGCGCGGTAATAGTAATTTCAGGAGATTCCTCGCCAAATATTTCATGAAATACAGCTATCAGCTTTGCAGCTGTAAAAGTTTTTCCCGTTCCTGGACCTCCACAAATAGTAGTTAAGGAGCTTTTAAAAACGTGTTCAATAGCAATTTTTTGTTCATTTGTTAAAGAAAAACTTAATAGTTTTTCTTTTCCTTTTACGATGTCAACTTCAATGGGTTTTTCATGAAGAATTTTCCTTAAAGAGGAAATGATTTTTGATTCATAGACCCAGTTTTTTTGCAGATAAAGGTAGTTATTCCATTTAATTAAAGGAGCTGTTGTTTTTTCTTCAGAGCTAAATAATTGACAAGGTATTTTATAAAAATCTTCGATAATCTTTTTCTCTAACGAAGGACTATCTATTAAGTTCGGAGTGACCTTGTCTTCTTCAACAGCAAGGCAAAGATGCCCTTTTCTTGATACGTACATAAGGTATTCTAAGCAAAGATTGGTTGTACCAGAAGATACTTGTTCCATAAGTGTCTTAGAAAAAAAGGTATCGATAGGAGAGAAAAATTCTTTTTCTATCATGTGTGAATATCTTTACTAAAATAAATTCCTTGGCCTTGCGTTAGACCTCTTAAAAAAATGTAAAAAACACCACCAAAATGATTTTCAAAATCTTTGTTTTCTGAATGTAAAACTTTTTTTAATGCCTGCGCATAGATCTTTTTCTGTAAATGATAGTCATGAAGCTTCATAGCATTTTCTAAAGAGGTTTGCGCATAATCAGAAAGGTGATTCGTTTTCCAGTCAATAATATAGACTTTTTCCTGGAATAAAAACACCACATCAATAAACCCCTTCATAAAATTTTCATCTTGGCTATAAAGAAACTCCACTTCTGTATACATAGTTTCTTTATTCATTTGATATAGACTGTTTTTTAAAGGGAAAAGCGGAGTTGTTAAAGCTAGGTTGGCCATATTAAATACTTGCTTTTCATAACCTTTTAGATGAGTGGGCTGAAGCACTTTTTCAATCCAGCTTTCGCTAATAGATTCTTTAAAAATGGCTTTTTCCAATATTTCGTGAATAATCACCCCAGTTTTACTTGAGCTCGGAAGATCATCTTCTTTTTCTGAAAAAACAACAGGTGCTTTGGTAGCCACACTGGAAAAAGAAAGGATTTTCCTCGAGGAAACAAATTTTTCTTCATAATCAAATGGGAAAAGAAGTTTTTTTTGAGTTGGTAAAAAAGTCTCTTTTAAGTCTATTGGTTCTAAATTAGTATAACTATAACTTTGTGCATTATCATTTAAATAATCGATCAAGTTGTCTTTGGTTATATTTTTGCTTTTAAAAAAAAGATTCATGGGGGTGTTCTTTTCTTTATTAGAAAAAATAAAGGGAAGATAAACCTTCTTTTTTCCCCTTGTCATGGCCACATATTGCTGCCTTAGTTTTTCTGCTTCCATTTCTTCTTTTTCTTGTTTTTCAAAAGGAGAAAGTTTACTAGCAAAACTGAGTCCTAAACAGAAAACAATCTCATATTCAAGGCCTTTACTTTTATGAATGGTAACAATTTCCACTGCATCATTTTCACTACTTACTATGCGGCCGGCAGCATGAGAGGTAACATAAAAAGCAAAGTCTCTTAAACTCTGTTTAGTTAACTCGTTTTGTTTAAATTTACTTAAGTAAAGATCGATACACTCAAAAAAATCTGTTAGTTCATCTGCAGACAGTCTTTGCTGCAAACACTTTTCCTTTAAAGGCTGATAAATTAGCTTTGCCAAACATTTCTCGAGGCCTTTTTCAAGCTGTATTTGATGATATTGAAAAAAATGGGCATGTAGTTCTTCAGAAAATTCATTTTCTGAAAATCCTAAGCTTGCTAAAGCAATTTTTACTTTGGTAGGGTTCATCGGATGCAATATGGCATCTAAAAGCTCCATAAACAATTTAAAGCCTAAACTATCTTTTAAGGGCTCCATCCTTGCTTTACAAGGGATGCCAACTTTCTGAAAAAAACTTTGCAGCTTTTGCTCTTGAAACCTATCCTTAACCAGGATAGCAAATGAGCTATATTTATTTTCCACTTTATAAAGTCTTTTAATTTCACTCGAAATATAAGGAAAAAATAGAGCTTCTTCTATTTGAGGAATCTCATTTGCTAACATAAAATGAAGAGGCTTATGCTCATCTTCAAATCGTATGTCTGCTCCTGATTTTACAGGATGAAAAACCAATGATTTTTGCTGCCTCGGAAGGTATAGCCAGTTACTAGAAAAAAAAGTATTTAAAGAATGAATCAGTTCTGGAGTAGACCTAAAGTTTGTATCTAATCGATACAAATTATTTTGCCCAATATCATTGACTGCTTGCAGATAGGTATATATATCGGCATTTCTAAACCCATATATGGACTGCTTGGGATCCCCTACAAGATACAAAGAGCATATATTTGTACTTTCTAAAAACAAGCCTTTAAAAATATCCCATTGCACTGGATCAGTATCTTGAAATTCATCAATAATTGCTGCTTGATATTTGGCTTGAACACTGCTTTTAAAGCTTTTATCTTGTAAAAATTTTTGCATTAAATGCAAAAAGTCATCCGGCTGAAGAAGATCTGCTTCTTTTAATTTCTTATAGACGTAAGGTTGCATATCATGCACCAAGGCTTGTAAGACCAATTTTTTGTCTAATAATTTATCTATTATTGGTTTAAGTGTAGCTTGAAGCTTTGAAAAAAAAGTGGGATAATGTAGTGAATCTTTTAATTCTTTAACTTTTGCTTTTTGGTTTGTCTCTTTTAAAAAATTAAAAATAGTGCACTTAGTAGAAAGGAATTTATCAAAAGTAGAAGCATCTTCAGGAGATTGAGCTATTTCACTTAACAGTTTCACCTGAAAAGGAAAATCTTCTTTGTAAAAGCCTGTTTTTTTGTAATTAATGCTAATTTTTGAAAAGTCCTCTAGTAACTTTTCATACTCAATATCTTTAGGAAATTCTTGAAATAGGTCTATAATTTCTTGCTGCGTGTTTGTGGTGAAAAAAGAGACATCTTCAGAAGGCTTCATGGAAATTTCATCACTCAGCCTTTGTATAAACTGATCAAAGTCTTTAAAATTAAACAAACAAGAAATTTGAGCGGGATAAAACTTTTTGAAATCCAGCCTGTATTTTAAAAAATCTTTCACCCCTTTTCGAATAAGCTTATTGGCAGCTAATACATCTAAATGAAAAGGCTCGATTCTTGCTTCAAAGCAAAACTCTTTTATCATTCGGTGACAGAATTTATGAATGGTAAAAATTTGACATTCATCAAAAGAATAAAGAGCAGCTTTTAAACGAGCAAGGGCCTTCTTGTCATTGTAATAGCTCAATAGATAAGAAAAAGCAGTATGATTATCTTGCTCAGCTAAAAGATTAATGGAATTTTCAATTGCTTTTCGAATTCTTTCTTTCAGTTCATCTGTTGCTAGATTGGTAAAAGTAACAATAAGAATCTTTTCTAAGGTAATTCCTTGTAAAATTAACCTTGTAGTAATGTGTTCGATAGCAAAAGTCTTTCCAGTTCCAGCTGATGCCTCCAATACTTTTTTTCCAAAAATATCTGTAGTAGCTTCCAGGCAATTAAATGAATGAGTTGTCATGTTAGCTCCTGAAAGGATGATCTGACAAAATCTGACCAGTTCTTAAAAAGGTTTTTAGGATTGTGAGTAGCAATATGATTAAGAACCCAGCTTTGTTGTTCTTTCACCAGCAAATGATAATTTTTCACAAATTTTTCCTCCTCTTTTGTAAGAAGAGGCTCTGCTATCTTTTTTTCCATGGGGGATAAATTTTTCTCGGCAACAAGGTAGTATTGTACTAATCTTTTTAAAGCATCTTTTACATTTATATCTGAGAAAGTTTTTTGTGTTTGGGATTTTAAAAAAATCATAGTATTACACGAAACAGTCAAATGCTCTTGTATAGATTGCAGGGCTAAAATAGCTGCCCAGTTTTCTAATCGTGAATAAGTTTTATCTTCTTTAAAAAGAACAAGACCTTTTGAAGATACGTGTTGTATTTTTCCTACTAAATAAACAATTTTATGGTGCAAAGAAATTTCAATAGCTGGAAAAACAGCTTTGGCACATTCAAAAAAGGGTTTTTTACATTCTTTTCTAAATTCTATGGTTTGCAGCTCGGAGGGAGAAATTCCTAACTTATTGAAAAAAAGAAGATAAGAGTTAATTTCTTTAAATAAAGCGCTTTCTGCAATGTCTTTAAAAACTCCCGTAGGAAATATCCTTAGTTTATCAAAGATAGAAACTTGTTTTTCTAAGTCGGATGAAAGAGTTTGCTGAGTAAAAATATACTTATTTAAAGCAGATAAAAATACATCATCTTGTTGGTGAGCGTCGTCATATTCTAAATAGATATTGTGCTTCTGCTGCAAATAAAAACGAAAAGGATCTTTTAGCAAAAGCTTTAAGGAAGATAGGGTAATTATTCTATAAGGTTCTTTAAAAATTTCTGAAGAAACATAGCCAAACTCAGTAAAAGAAGGCCTATTGTAGGTTTCTTGTAAGGACTGTATATTATCTTTTTTCTGCAGTGAATAATTTGGATAGACTCTTTCCATATAAGAAATAAATTCCTGCAAAGCAGTAGAAGCAGCATTTTCTGTAGCTTCATCAATTCCCTTTTTAGGGAAACTAAAAACTAACTTATTTTTGCATAAATTAACTAGTTGAAGAAGGTGATATCTTTTTTTAACTGCAAAAGTAGGATAAAACTCTTTTGTGCTTTTCAAAAGATTTAAAGAAGTATTTGTTTCTTCATTATCTGCATGCATCCCTAAAAGATATATGACCTTGGCTGGTTTAATATTTCCTGAATTTAAACTGGAAAACTGTATAGCATCGCAAAGGTGGGGCTGATAACTTGTTGTTATTTTTTGCAGCTCAGTTTTTATAAGAGAAAAAACAAAAGTAAATTCGAAATATTGTTCCTCATTATAGGACTTAAAATGACGAATTATATCATAAAATACTTCTTGCGCGCTTTTTTCTAGATAGTCATCAGCTGTAACTAAGAAAAATTCTTCAGCAAGAGCCTCTAAAACGTTCCCCCATTCCTGTAGTGTTAGTGAATTATGGAAAACTGTATTTTTCCTTAAACTTTGTATAAGAAAAACAAAGGTATTTAAAACTTCTGAGCTACTTAAATCCATATTTGCAATGGGCAAAGGAAAGGCAAAATTATAACAGTCATCTTGGTCATCAAAGTAAAGAACAAGGCTCGCAATAAGCCTTTGCAAACATTCCTTAAAAGTGTTTCTTGCCTCTTTTTTACCAATTAGTTCTTGGTTATGACTTTCGTCATATCCAAAATAAACGTGTGCTTTTTGCATCCAGTCTGCAAAAATATCTGCGTCCTTTTGAGTAAAAGAAAATTTTTTTTGTAGTAAGGGGTTATTTAAAAGCGCATTTATTTCATTTTCTTCCCATGAGGACTTGACAAGTTCTAAAATGCTTATCATCCCTTTTGCAAAGTGACTTTGTTGTAAAAGATTTATATCTGAAATCTTGTAATTAACAATCGAATCAAAAAGCATATGAATAAAGGGAACATACTCATTAATGTCCGGAGCTAAAACAAAAATTTCATTAAGAGGTATGCCTTCTTTTAAAAAATGAGAGATATTTTTTTGTAGAACAATTACCTCTTGCATTTTAGTGCCTGAAATTTTTTCCAAAAGCACACTCTCATCTTTTTCAAAAGACATATTTTCAGGATTTTCTTCTAGATGAAAAATGTCTTTTTGAATGCTTCCCAAGCAGCTTTGCGACGGCTTTTCATAGTAATGTTCCTGGACCTCTAACTCATAGTTTTCTAAAGTTCTTTGAAATTCTTTCTCTAACTTTGCCCAATTACCTACCAAACGGTTAGTGTCTAGATATTCATTTAACCAATCTACCTCTTCATATTCTTTTCGAAGTTTTTTTTCCTCGTAACTACTCAAAGAATCTTCTAAAAATCCTTGTGTTGAAGAGTACAATATTTGAAAAACTTTTGCATATTTAGACAGGCGATAAAAAAAATCAAAATAGATGGGTGGCAAATAAGAAAAACCGAAAAAAAATATTTTTACATTGCTTTCTTTAAATAAAGAAATAGGCTTTGAAAGCATTTTTATAGGAATATGATATCCATTTTTGCTAAATACATTTTTCCAAATTTGCTCTTGCCAAGATAGACTTTTCTTATTTTCATTAAGCAGTAAACTAAGGCCATATTGTCCATAAAAAGTGAATAAATCGTAGAGTTCTGAAGTGAGGTATAAAATCTTTTTTTCTCTGTCTTCAGCTAGATACTTTTGAATGTCGTTAAATCTTGCATCATTTTTAATTTCACAGATTTGCGATAGTTCTTGCTGCAAAGCTATTTTAAGCTCAATGCAAGAGGGAAATATTACTTCTTGTTTGGTAGTTGCCTGTAAAAAATGTAAGATAGCCTCTTGAATGGAAAATGTTTTTACTCCCATAACAATCTGCTTTTCAGAAGTTGCCCACCTTTCAAAAAGCCAGTTTTTTTGAAAATTCGAAGGTAATATAAGGTATTTTTTTTCAAAAAAAGAAAGACTAGATACCTTTTTTATTAGTAAATCAGCTAGGTTTTCCCAACAATTTCCTATATGAATTTCCATAATTTAAATGTAATGCTGTATTTTTTTGCTGATCAAAGATATCTTTGGTAGTAATTTTAAAGTACCTTTTCTAACTCGAATGGGACTATTTAACAAATCAGATTTTCGATCACTGTATTTCCTAAATGCTACACAGTTTTTAGGAGCACTCAATGATAATATATTCAAGCTGCTAATTGTTTATCTACTTATTAATGTTAAAGGAGAACAGGAAGCAAGCTCTATTTTAGCAATTGCCGGAATGGTATTTGTTATTCCTTTCCTACTTTTTTCCAACGCAGCTGGGGTGCTTGCAGATCGTTTAAGCAAAAGAAACATTACAGTAGGCACTAAAGCCGCTGAAGTTGCCATCATGACGCTTGGAACTATTAGTATTTATTTCAAGTGGGAGTTTGGATCTTATTTTCTCCTTTTTCTTATGGCTACACAAAGTGCAGCGTTTGGCCCTTCTAAGTTTGGCATTATTCCCGAGTTAGTTGAAGAAAAAAAAGTCTCTAAAGCAAATGGCTTACTAGCCTCTTTTACCTACCTTGCCATAATATTTGGAACCTTTCTGGCATCTTTTTTAACAGATGTTACCAATAGAAACTTTGTAATTGTCTCTTTATTTTGTGTAGCAATGGCAATAGTTGGCTTACTAACCTCTATTGGCATCCATAAGACCCCCACAAGAGATACTCACAAAAAAATCAATCCCTTTTTTATTTACGAGATTTACCAAACACTTAAAATGGCCTCTAATAGAAGACACCTTTTTACGGCAATTATAGGCTCCGCTTTCTTTTTATTTTTAGGGGGATTTGTACAAATGAACATTATCCCTTTCGGCATACAGTCCTTAGGGGTAACGGAAACAGGAGGAGGGTATCTATTCTTAACGACAGCTGTAGGAATCGCCTTGGGAGCCACTTTAGCTGGAAAACTATCTAAAGATCATGTGGAGCCTGGAATATCTTGTATCTCTGCCTTTATCTTGAGTTTCCTTCTTCTTTTCTTACATTTCTTTTCTACTTCATTTTTTATGGTGGTAACTACCTTAATTTTATTGGGTGTTTTTGGTGGGCTAATGTTGATCCCCTTAGATTCGTTTATACAAATTGCAAGCCCGGATGAGAAAAGAGGGCAAGTAATTGCAGCATCTAATTTTTTAAGCTTCTCAGGAGTTCTTATAGCTTCTTTTTTGATTTATTTATTTAACGAGCAATTAGGTTTTCAAGCATCCACAAGTTTTGCTTTAATGAGTTTTATTACTTTAGGGTTCAGCATTTTTTTAACAGGAAGAATGGGCGCTTATTTTTTTCCTTATTTTATGGAAAAATTTATTTTTCGCTTTCAGCCAACCGTTCTTAAAAGTAAGCTTCCAAGCCATACCCACATTTTAATTGTCCAAAGTGGGAAATGGAAAGACGTTTTTTATTTGTTTCCTTTTTTTAAGAAGCTAAAAATTTTAGTCCCTGGAAAACGATTTTCCCGTTTTCCTTATTTTAATAGTTTTTTAAGCTCATTTCGTCTGGTGACAACCCGCCACGGACATAAAGAAACTCTTATTCGAATGTGTAGAAAAGCTAAGAAGTTTCATGAAAAAGACTTCCAAATAGCTTTTTTTCTAGATGAAACCTACAGCAAAGAAGATATCTATGCTGCTTATAAAGCAGTCTTCGGAAGACTTCACTCTCAGGTGTTATTTATTGATACAAAAAAAGAGGAGATATCTCTATCTCCCCTTCAAAAGCTTTTACACCAAAAAAGCATGAGTATTTTTTTAGAAAAATAATCAATTAAAAGGCGTAAATAAACTCCGCTTCATACTGTCTGTACTGCAGATTAGGGCCAATTTCTTTATCTAGTGTATTAGATAGTTTGAAATTTTGCTCCAATGTCAAATTATCAGTAATAGCATAGAGAAGATCTATTTCAAATCCATAATAATTACCAGATCCTACAGCCGTTGCACTAGTAGTCGCAGCTCCGCTACCATTTATGTTGGTGGTATATAAACCAACTCTTTGAGCATTTCCACGACCAATGCCCGTTGCATCAAAATCAGGAACTGCCTGTGCTTCTAGCCATTGGAAATTAGCGTCTAAAGCCCAGTCATATTTTTTTCTAACAACACCTACAGACATCCCTGCATACCATCCAAGGTTGGCCTTTTGATTATTGGTAACAGGTAAACGGTCTGCGGCAGTGTTAATTAAGCCAGCAGCGTAAAATTTAAAAAATTTATTGAAGTAGCTGGACATATACTGATAGGCAAGTAAAAATTGCGTAACCATATAGTTATAGCGAAGTTTTTGTGGAGTAGTAGCGCTGTTTTTCTTCCAATTAATAAAAGAAAGCTTACTTACAAGACCTGTATCAGCTATGCGAAGCATACCAAATTCCATTACTTCTCCAAAGTGATCAACTCTTTCGTCTATGACAAAAGCACCTGTTGACACGTAAAAGTTCGCAATAGATTCGAATGCTTTACTAAATTTAAATAAAACACCATCAAATAAAGAACCAAACTCTAGTTTAGATTCAAATACATTGATCAACTTTCTCCTTCCAAGTTCAATATCGAAAGTAAATGTATCTCCATCCACTACTCTTCCACCAAAATAGGCTTTATCTAGTTTTATGTTCTTTACTGTTCCACTTGCTATGCCCATGTCATTATCAAACTTGAGCTTAACAGCACTCCAGGTGCGATCTCTTCGATAGTCTAAGATCAGGTCTACTTCCACATCAAAAGATTGTGCAGCCAGATTTGTAGCTCCGCCTGGTCCTCTTTGCTTGACGCCATCTCTTTTTTCATCATAATTCTGGAATTCAGTGCGTACCTCCCCACTTAAAGAAAGATCTCCACCAATTTCTTTTGTTGTGATGAGTCGTTTATCACGGATCCACTTACGAAGGGCATCCATGTCAATTTCTTCTCTTTTTTCTTCAAATTGCACATCTACTTCTTGCGCAAAAAGCTGGAATGTAAGAAAAGATATCACTCCAATATAAAATAAGCGGCAATACCGCATAGCGTTGTCCCCTATAGGTTGAAATTTTCGAAATTAGAACCGATCTAGGTTAGTAGGGGATAAATTTTTTGTAAAGAAAACGCAAAGACAATTGACAATTACATGCAATCCTGAAATATTCCCTAAAAAAAACTTTACTATGGAGAAATACCGTGGTACCAAAATTACACCAAAGTTCTTCTTCATTTTTCATACCACAAAAACCATGTAATACAAAAGCACTCTTAACAGTAGCAACTATCACATCGTTATTTATTGCTATAGTCATTATTAAATCGAAAATTATTACTGTTAGTTCTAGAACTTTATTTTTATTTGGGACATTTATTTTATCTGGATGCTCATGTTTTTTATTTATTAGTAAGATCTTCAAGTCCTTATCTGAGATAATCATCTATTAAAGGTTATCTTAAGTTTTTACTTTTTTAACTTAATTTATGGAGAAAAAATTATGACGCCAGCAGAACCTTCTTTAACAAGAAAGAACTCCGTTACATTTTCAATACATGTAGATGATGGAGAAGGGAAGCAAAGAATAATCACCGCAGATGATGATAGACGATATAATTGGATTTCAAGGCAAAATTGCAGCATTAAAAGAGTTTTTGATATCTCATGTAAAGCTTTACTAACCTACACTGCAGTTATAGCCACTTGGGATCTGTATTTTCATAATGATGGGTGGCCAGAGTCTATGCATTTATCGGATGACGTAGAGTTTTCAGCCAAGCTTACAGGTATTTTTGGTATTATTGGAAGTGTTGCCTCTTACGCTAAAAGTCGTTGTGGCGGTTAAGGTAACAACTTTAGATCTCATTCGCCCTTTTTATAAAAAGTCTTTTTTATTTATACCCATTCCAATTCAAGAATTGGAATGGGTATAACACGTCGGCAAGCAGGAAACTTTTTAATTAAGAAAACTCAACTGACAAGCATTGCCCAAAAGACGATGGTAAGAAAAGAGAGATTAAAAAAATTAGCAATGAACCTTCAGGAACAGCCGCACAAAAAACATTCATGAAAAGAAGGGTTACTTCTTTTAAGGTCTGAGCTTCTGGCCTTTTCTTTAGAATCTAATCTCCCCTGATAAATTAAAAGATGTTTCACTGAAGAATTGCCCTTCTGCATTGAACATAAAAAAGAGATGATTGGTAAGAGTCATACCAACGACTAGACCAAGTTTTTCCTTTTGCTCACCTCTAATGTTTCTAAGACCTGTTGGCTTAATTTTTAATTGGGTATCATTATATGTTCCAGCTATATAAGGAAAAAAAATACCAAAATTTTTAGTAAGTCCAGCTGCTACCTGCCATTGTTTCAACCTTAAAGAGGCAGTATCATTGGTTTGTAAAAATTCAGAAGTATTTCCTTTTGACTGAGAAAACCTTGCATCAAAACTTAATGTTGTATTTCGAAGTTCAAATATAATGAGTTTGGCAAAAGCTTTGAAAAGGTACCCTACATCAGTTTTATCAAGGTCACTCTCAGATTGAAAATCAGCCTTTAAATCCACTCTTGATGTTCCTAAATTAAAACCTAGGTCTAGTCTTTCTTTTATGTTGAGTGTACATGAACCGGAATAATACCGAGCTCTTACAAAAGAATTGTTGAGCAAGGAATTAAATGTAAGTCTTTTTTCTTTGATAACCTCAGCTTCTGCCCCTAACCGAACATTTACCCATGAAGTGTCTGGTATAAATATTCCTTTTTGCAAAAGGGAAGGATTAGAAGGGTTTCCCACTGAAAATGCCTGAAGTGAAAACATAAAGCATTGCAACAATAGAAAGTACTTTATATTAAAAGCGAATCTCGCCCGATACTGTGCCTGCTTCTTCATCTGCGAGCCTAGCTTCTATATTGAGTAAAAATTTTTCACCGTTTGTCAGAGTGACACCTAAAAAAGCACCTACATGCTCTTTCCTTCTCATGTTGATGTTATTAGACCCATCATTTGAGATGTCAATATTTTGACTTAAATTTCTTATTCTCGCAAAGGCATCTGAATACTTTATGCCGGCATAAGGGACAAATATGCCTACTCGATGACTGATTCCAAGCTCTACCTGCCATTCCTTATAACGCAATGTAGCGTCATCTACAGCTACAGGTTCTCCATCTATGGTCAACCAAGATAAATCTGGAACGGTAGAGAAGTACCTGCCACTTACACCGATAGCTGTATTTTCCCATTTATAAATTAATAATTTGGCACCGCTTGACCAAGAGAACTTATATCGAGTCTCCGTTTCTATTCGAAAGTTTCCTCCACCTGGAGGAGTAATCCTCCAATCTGTTTTAATTCTGCCAGACCCTAAAGTCCCAAAAAGATCAACCCAATCCATAATATTAAAAGTGATAATACCGGAATTCACGTTAACTTTAAAATCATCCACCCTTCCTGAGCTTCCAGATGTTTGCTTTAACCTCGCATCTGAAATAAAGTTTCCTTCATAACCTGCTCTAACATTCACCGGGTTTTTACAAGAAAAAAAGACTCCTGAGGTTATAAAAGCTGGAAGAGCTGGATTATTAATCGGGGTTGAAAATAAGAAGGTAAAGGGGAAGAAAAAAGTAAATAGCTTTAAAACTTTCATGGTATTTTTTTAAAGAAACCCCTCGTATTTGATTAAATAAAAAATTTATCAGATAAAACTTTTTTTCTCTATGTTTCTTCTTGGTTAGGAAGAAAGTTGAGGCTTAAGGTAAAATCTCTTATTCTTGTAAGCAAAAAATAAGAGCAAAGCATATGCACATTTTTGTAAATGATCAAAAAATAGAGCTGTCAGAAGGGGCAACTGGCAAAGAATTGGCTGAAAAAATGAATTTAAATGCTCCCAACCAGTCCCTAGGAATGGAACTTAATGGCAAAAGTATGGACTTAAGGACTCCTTTAACAGAAGGAGATAAAGTTCATTTATGGTCATTTGAAGAAAGTGAAGGAAAAGAAATCTTTTGGCATACCTCAGCTCATGTGCTAGCTCAAGCAATACTTCGACTTTTTCCCAATGCTAAACCAACTATTGGACCTCCTATCGAAAATGGTTTTTACTATGATTTTGCAGATCTTGAAATTTCAGAGCATGATTTTGAAAAAATCGAAAAAGAAATTGAAAAAATTATTAAGGAAAATTACAAACCCGAAAGATCCGAGTTTAAAAATAAGCAAGAAGCACTTAAAGCATTTTCCTCTAATAAATATAAAGTAGAGCTCATTAATGGATTTGATGAGGGAACTATTAGCGCCTATAAACAAGGGGAATTTATTGATCTTTGTAGAGGACCCCACCTTCCAAATCTCGGAAAGATAAAAGCTTTTAAGGTTTTAAAGACTTCTGGTGCCTATTGGAAGGGTGATCAGAATAATGAGATGTTAACAAGAATTTATGGTATTTCTTTTCCTGATAGGAAAAGTTTAAAAGAATATCTTCAAATGGTGGAAGAGGCTAAAAAAAGAGACCATAAAGTCTTAGGTCCGAAGTTAGATCTATTTTCTTTTAAAGAAGAGGCACCAGGGATGCCATTTATCCACCACCATGGAATGCTCGTTTGGAATAAACTTATCGACTACTTAAGGTCATGCCTTTTAGAAGCCAATTACATTGAGATTAAAACTCCTACAATGATGACAAAAGAGCTATGGGAAAAATCTGGTCACTGGTCGCACTATAGGGAAAATATGTATACTTCTCAAATTGAAGAAAGAGACTTTGCTATTAAGCCAATGAATTGTCCGGGAGGAATGCTTTATTATAAATCCAATACGCACAGCTATCGAGAGTTCCCTTTAAGGGTTGCTGAAATTGGACATGTTCATAGATATGAGCCATCAGGTGCTTTAAATGGATTATTTAGAGTAAGAAGCTTTCATCAAGACGACGCTCATGTATTTATGCGTGGAGACATGATTCGAGATGAAATTTTATCTATTCTTCGCTTAGCTGATAAAATCTACATGACTTTTGGCCTATCTTATAAATTAGAGCTTTCTACTAGACCAGAAAAGTCTATGGGAACAGATGAGGACTGGGAAATTGCTACTAACGGATTAAAAAGCGCATTAGATGACTCTGGTCATTCTTATAAAATCAATGAAGGCGATGGTGCTTTTTACGGCCCTAAAATTGATATTCATATTAGGGATGCCATTGGCAGATTCTGGCAATGTGGAACAATTCAATTAGATTTGTCTCTTCCAGAAAAATTTGAACTCGAATATGTTGATGCGGATGGTGAACATAAGCGTCCTGTTATGATACATAGAGCTCTTTTTGGATCTATAGAGAGATTTTTTGGTATTTTAATAGAGCATTTTTCTGGAAAATTTCCTTTTTGGCTCTCTCCTTATCAAGTAACAATATTGCCAGTGGCTGATCGGCACTGTGAGTATGCTTATGAAGTAAAAGAGCAAATACAAAAAGAAGGATTTATTTGCACTGTCGATGATGCTAATGAATCTATTAGTAAAAAAGTGCGTAATGCACAGCTACTGAAAACAAACTATATTTTAACGGTAGGCGATAAAGAATTGGAAAATAAAACTATAGCTCTTAGAACACGTGACAATGTTGTTCATGGTGAAATGGCAACTCTTGAGTTTTTAAATCGAATTAAAGAAGAATACGCAAATAAAGAGCTCATGTCTCCTTTTTCCATGAGCACTTCTTCAACTTAAAACATAAGGAGAATAAGACATGCAGATCATCGCAGTAAGTAGCTTTAAGGGTGGAACTGCTAAAACATCTACTTCTTTGCACATCGGATCTGCCCTTGTTAAATTTCATAAAAAAAAAGTTCTTCTCATTGATTTTGATGCGCAAGCGAACTTAACGACCGGCCTTGGTTTTGATCCCGATGAACAGGACAGTATGGCGCCCGTCCTTCAAGGAGAAAAGCATGTCGAAGATGTCATTATGCCCACTTGCCTTAATAATTTGGATATTGTGCCTGCCGACACTTGGTTGGAAAGAGTTGAGGTTACTGGAGCTCTTGCAGCAGACCGATACTCCCATGAGCGGCTCAAAGAAATTTTAAATCCGCTGGAATATGATTATATCTTCATCGACACCCCTCCTTCACTTTGCTGGCTTACTGAATCAGCCTTAATTGCAGCTAGCTATTCTTTAGTATGTGTAACGCCTGAATTTTACAGTATAAAAGGGTTACAAAGGCTTGCCCTTTTTATGAATAACATCTCTGAGAGACATGCTTTAAATGTTATTGGTGTGTGCCTTTCTTTTTGGAATAAACGAGGCAAAAGTAATAATGCTTTTTTAGAAGTCATTGAGCAAACTTTTCCAGGAAAACTCTTGCAATCGAAAGTCAGAAGAGATATCTCTGTATCTGAAGCATCGATTTATGGTAAGCCTATTTTTGAAACGGCCCCACAATCTCGAGCTTCACAAGACTATATGGCGCTTACAAAAGAAATATTAGAAAGAATGTAAAGCCCGCTTTACAAGGAGATGGTAGATGGCAAAATTTAATGCTCTTTTAAACTTAAGGTTAAAGCAGAAAAATTCAGATAAAAATAAAATGACTGCACTTGCTGAAAGGTCTAGCTCAGGAAATCTTTCCAGTTTTTCAGGTGTTTTTAAATTAAGCAAGCTAACAGATAACGAAAAAGATACCATTGAGTCTATTTTAAATAATTTTCGCGAAAATGAAGAATATAATGTCGAAAATGATTTAGCCAGTCTTATGACAATTACTTCTGAAGTAAAAGCGATTACTAATCAAGCTATCATTTTGCATGGTGAAAGAATAAAAAGAGCACAAGAAATTTTAAAAGCATATAAAGAGGGTGCATTTACAGCCTGGCTTATCGCCACTTATGGAAACAGGCAAACACCTTATAACTTTCTGCAATATTATGAATTTTATTCTAAAATGCCTCAAGATTTGCATCCTATTATCGATCAAATGCCAAGACAAGCAGTCTATAGCCTCGCCTCAAGGGAAGGTTCTCAAGAAAAAAAACTAGAAATTATACAAAACTATAATGGACAGGCAAAACAAGAATTATTAACGCTTATTAGAACTGTTTTTCCATTAGCTGAGACAGACAAAAGAATACCTAATTACGCCAGCAGAGTGCTTTCTTTGTTAAAAAGAGCAAACGCCTTGTCAGAAGATCCATCTTTTGTTTTAACAGAAAAACAAAAAAAGCAAATGCAATATTTTATAGACCTTTTAGAATCAAAGATTTAAGCAATGCTTGCTCAATATCAATCTCCTTTGACATCAAGGTACGCAAGCCCTGAGATGTCTTTTCTTTTTAGTGATAAAAATAGATATTCTACGTTTCGAAAACTTTGGTTGGAACTTGCCAAAGCACAAAAAAAGCTTGGCCTTCCTATTTCTGAACAACAAATAGCTGAAATGGAAGAACAAATAGAAAATATTGATTTTGAAAAGGTAAAAGAGTTTGAAAAAGAGCTGCGTCATGATGTTATGGCGCACATCCATGCTTTTTCATTAGTAGCTCCCAGCGCTAAACCCATCATTCATCTTGGAGCTACCTCATGTTTTGTAACTGACAACGCTGATTTAATCATTCTGAAAAAAGCGCTTCAATTAACACTTTCAAAACTTGTTACTGTCATTGATAGACTAGCTGACTTTGCGAAAGAGCGCTCTCAACAAGCATGCCTTGCTTATACACATTTTCAGCCAGCTCAGCCCACAACTATCGGCAAAAGAGCATGCTTGTGGCTGCAAGATTTTTTATGGGACTTGCATGGCTTAGAAAAAATAATAGAGGACCTACCCTTTTTAGGAGCTAAAGGGGCAACAGGATCACAAAGCTCCTTTTTACAGCTTTTTAGTAATAACCACAGCAAAGTTGAAGAATTAGATCGATTAATAGCTAAAGCATTTGATTTTAATAAAACGTTAACTATTAGCGCTCAGACATATAGCAGAAAAATTGACCTTAAAATTGCTAATCTCTTAGAAGAAATTGCCTGCTCTTCCCATAAGTTTGCAAGTGATATAAGACTGTTATCCCATACTGGCGAGATCCGAGAGAAGTTTGGAAAAAAACAAGTAGGGTCATCAGCTATGCCTTTTAAGAAAAACCCCATTTATAGCGAAAGAATCTGTTCTATCGCCCGATTCATTATTTCACTATGTCAAAATCCTGCTTATACTGCCGCTACTCAGTGGCTAGAAAGATCTTTAGATGACTCAGCGAATCGCCGCTTAAGCCTGCCGGAGATTTTTCTTTCTATGGATGCCATTTTGAATATTTTTCACAATCTTATTAGTGACTGGGATGTAGATGACAATACAGTTCAAAAAAGACTACAAGAGTTTTTACCTTTTCTTTGCATGGAAAATCTGTTGATGAAAGCAGTAAAAAAAGGAGGAGACAGACAACATTTACACGAAAAGTTAAGGGCTTACTCCCAAAATGCTTTAGATGATTTCTTTGAAAAAGTTGCTGCTGACTCTGATTTTCAACTGACAAAAGAAGAAATTGATGAAACAAAGCAAACGAAAACCCTTATCGGCAGATCAGAGGAGCAAGTTCATGAGTTTATAACAAATGAAGTTACACCCATCTTACAAAAACTTCATGGATTTAAAGCTTCTATTTCAAAAGTAGAAGTTTGAGATAAAGCCTCTTTAATTTCCTTTTTAGTAAAATCATTTGGCTCAATCATAGGAAGCCTTAAATGACTTTTACACAGCCCAAGACATCTTAATGCATATTTTACACATTGTGGATTAGGCTCTAAATTAAAGGCTTTTATTAAAGGAGTTAACTTTTGAACAATCTTTTCCGCTTTTTCGTATTTGTGAGAAAGACAAAGATCATGCATCTCTTTCCACAAAGAAGGCATCACGTTTGCAATAACTGAAATGCTACCAGTCGCTCCCTTTTTTAACAGAGTAAACGTTAAGTCGTCATCACCAGACAAAATAGGCAATGATTCAATGCTTTGAATAAAGTTTAAATCTCCCGATGCTTCCTTAATAGATACAATGTTTTTTAACTTAGAAAGCTCATTTAATGTATCAATAGTAAATGTAAATCCAGTCCTTTTGGGGTGATGATAAACAATAATAGGAAAATCAAGTTTAGAGACTTCAGCAAAGTGAGCTAAACACCCTTTCTGCGTTGGTCTGTTATAATAAGGAGCTATCACCAAAGCTCCATCAGCTCCCAATTCTTTAGATCTATTAGTAAACTCTACTGTTGTCTTTGTGTCATTGGTACCAGTTCCAATAACAATTGGAATGTTCTTTTTAACAATCTCTACTGCTCTTTTAATGATATAAAGCTTTTCATCCGTATTTAAAGTAGGACTTTCACCCGTTGTCCCTAACAAGACCAGTCCATCTGTTTTTTGCTCTAAATGCCATTCTAGAAGATTGTCAAAAGCATTACGATCAAGAGCAAAGTTATCATCAAAAGGTGTTACTAAAGCAACAATAGAACCAAAAAATGACATAGATCCTCAAATTATAGGATCTAATCAATCATTTTTTAGAAATAAAGACAAGATCTTCTCTAGACAAGTTATCAAAGAAATCCCTCCACCTAAGGATCTCTTCATAAAAATGATCTAAAATATATTGAAAGTCATCAGCATCACCAAAAAAAGTAAATTTATGTGTTAAAAAGACCTCTTTTTGTGAAACATTGACCCAAAGTCTTTGATTTTTTGAACGAAAAGTACTGACAAATCGACGAATAGGCTTAGGAATGCCTCCTTTATCAAAAAAAACAGAGGCGGAAAGATGAAATCCCTTATCCCATTCCACTCTAATAAGCTCATTTTTGAAAGTAAGATTCCAAAAATCATACTCTCTTACTTTCTCTAAAAGTTCTATGTATTTTGCGTCATCCATATGTAAAACCAAATAAGCTGGTTCTTTCCTAATTAAATGGTATAAAGAATATGGTCAACAAAAAATATTAAAAATCTTTAAAAAAATTTTGAAATTAATAAGAGAAAAAAGGCCGTTTTTACAACGACCTTTTTTTTAAAAGCTTGTCTATTTGATTAAGATTTGCACTTTGCAATTTCAGATCTTGGCAATACATATCCTTGTAATTCAGCTGTTCGAATACAAGAGTTAGATGTAAAGCCGTCTCTTTGAGAAACATTTTCATTTTTTTTCAATATGTGACCAACATAGGCTAAAGAAAGTGCATCTCCAGACTTTGCTGCTTTCTTAAAGAAAGATAATGCTCTAAGCACATCTCTAGGACCACTCTCATACGAAGGTGTTTGTAAAAAATGTAAACCTAAAAGTCTATTAGCTTCAGGAATACCGTCCATTTCCTCCTCACTCCTTTTTCCCGCTGCAGATCGCATCATCTGGATGTAGTCTTCTCCTTTTTTATAAGTAGCAGCTCTCATTCTTGCCTTAAAATAGTACTGATCTTGTGATAGAAATCTTTCATTCGCAGCAGAAGTTAAGTAAGAATTCGCTAGCTCATCTCTAACCTTAAAAACCTTTAGATGATATAACGTTCCAAGTAAATACTTGGCGTAACCATCAGTTCTTTTAGCGGCATGTATTAGTCTTTCTTTATGAACGAGCAAAGTAGTATCTTCTAAATCATCCTTAATATGAACAACTTCCCATCCTTTAGCTGTTTTATAAGATATAAAAGGAATTAATCCTAAACTTAATACTGTAACAGCTAGAGATCCAAGTATTGCTAGTGCTACATTTCGAATACTATGATCAGTAGTTGAATAAGAAAAAGGGTTATAAACACCCTTTTTTAAAAAGAAACTCCATTGATTGGACTTAATTTCGTAATTGTGAACATTATTAGTCATTATTATCCTCCCATTAAACTAACAGCTATTATATTTAATTAATATGTTTTAATAAATAAAAAATATTAATTAAAAAAATAATGTTTATTCATCAATAAAACCAATTTTTTTGAAATATTTTTTATTCTTTTTAATATACTTAGGAAATCTTTTATTGATAGATACAAGTCGTGTTCCTTCAACTTGTGCCCTCCATATCTCATAGGGCAAAAAAACATCACTACCCTCAACAATGCTTTTGTACTTGTCCTTATTTTTTTCATATCCTCCCATGGAGGTAAAATGCCATCCATACCTCCATATGGCTACTCTTTCTTCTCTAACAAGCTCTCTAATGCTCTGTGGGGAATATAGCTTTAAATTTTTAAAAGTAGTAGCTGCAGTACCTGCCCATAAGCATTTTGTATATCTATTAAAAAACCACCTATACATTTTTTGGGAAAAACCAATAACCTTTTCTTTATCAATAGATTTTTTTAATTTATTGATAACAGATCCAGGAATGATTTCATCCACATCCGATATAATTATTAGATCATTATCATGACATCCCTTTAGGCCTCTCATAATCTGGTTTCTTTCCCAATTTTCCCTAAGCCATGGATTGTCCGTTTTAATTTCTTGATCTAAAACAATATGGATAATCTTGTCAGAAAATTTATCAAACCTTTTCTTGTTTTCTTCGAAATACAAAGGCTTTGTCTCGCCTTTTCGATGCGTTCTAGTTGACTCTACAAGAACAAATTTATCAACATGCTTGTAAAGTTCATTTAATCTAATTTCTAAAATCTCCAGTTCATTCAAAAACATAAAACAATCATAAACTTTTCGCTCATCTTTTGATCTTAATAAAGGTGTGAGAAAAATGAGCCCCACAGCGAGTAAAATAAGAAGTTTTTTCATATCAAATTTCCAAGTTTTAAAAATATTTTTTTTATATTAGATTTTTAAAGGTTTTTTGATGAGATAAATCACGAATGGATTTCATTTTTTTAGTTGAGAAAATGAAAAGTGATGTTGGTAACAATTTGAGTAGTTTTTCTTTTGTATTTCATTTTTTTCAGCATTAGAAGAAGATCTTTCCCTTTTTAAGGAGCAATTATGTCTCAGGTAACTTTTTCAAATGTACTAAGTAATGAAAATTATTTTTATAACGACGTGCAAACCTCTACTTTCAAATTCTTAAATTTACAGTCTCTTTTGCAATATGGAGCATCCTCAAAGAACCATTTAAGGATTACAGCGCAGTATATCAAGCCAAGGGAAATTCAGAATTTTATTGATGAATTGCTCTTAAGACTTTCCCCTGAAAAATACGCTAGCCAAATAGAAAAGTTAAATATTAACAAAGAAAAGATCTGTAATGTTGAGAACCAGCTGAATCTTCTAAGTGAAGAAAAATACCCAAACTTACCATTTGTAAGGCTTAATATTATTGAAGTGAAAAAATCCTTGTTGGAGGTATTAAAAGCCATAAATAATAAAGATGCTTCCATAGTAGAAGATTTCAAGCAAATTCCTCCTCCAAGATTTTTTGAAAACTTTTTTTTAATCTTTGCTATACATCAAAGATTAGAGAAATTGGTAGATCAAATACCATTTTTTCAGAAGCAAATTGTTGATAATAAAATTGATTTCTTACTAGAAACAATTGAGCTTTTTTCTGATGAACTCCAAAAAAATAGAGCTTATGAATCCGTTGCAATAACTCTATTGACATTGGAAGAGCTTGATAGAGCACTAGAAATTACTAGACTTATTACAAACGCAGAAAAAAGATGTAATGTACTTTTAAAAGTTTTTAATAGTTTTTTAAAATCTGAAAACATAGATAAAGCACAAGAAGTATTAGCTCAAGCTCTTGAAAGTGCGCATTTCATTCCATGTGCTTGGAGAAGATGTAGAGCTCTTTTTCAAGTTTCTCAAAGTTTTTTACAATTAAATAACAGGAAAGAAGCTCGTGCAATATTACACCGAATTTTCCATTTAGCTAAGATTGCTCTGGAAGAACAGAAAAAAAACAGATTATTTTCTGATCTTTCAGAAGCTTTTTTAGAAGTTAATGATCCTGTAACAGCTCTTGAAGTCGCTAAACTTATTCCTGAAAAATTTATAAGAAATGATGCTTTTAAAGTCATTTTTGACTTCTTTTTAGAAGTAAAAGATATGAGAGCAGCTCTCAAAATGGCTGAATTACTTTCCAAGGAAAAAAGCATTCTAATGGCATGTAATGCTTTTATAAGCCTGTCTGAAACTTTCTTGGAGTTGAAAGACTTAAAAAACACTGACTATACAGTGCAACGGGCACTTAAATTTATTGAGAAAAGCCCGATTGAGGTATACACTAAAAGTTCCATGCTCAAAAAAGTGGCCAAGATTTTCTTAAGATCGAAAAGTTTAAAATCATCTCTCAAAATAATTGAACAGATACCCAATCAAACGATGAAGGAAGAAGCTCATATGATGATTATTGAAATACTTACAAAAAATGGCAAGAAAGATAAAGCATTTGAAGTCGCTGAGCTTTTACCTGGTGGGTTAAGAAATTTTATTCATGAAAGAATAAAATCTAATTTCTCTTGAAAGGAGAGTATGTTAAACAATTAGCTCTAAATTCCATTCCTTGCGGGGGGAAATATGAGCTTTTTGTTACTTGTTATAATGTAAGAAAACTATTTAACCAGTGCTGAGTCATTAGCCATAGCATGATATGCTTGGTCAAGCACTTTGTTTACCTTTAATAGCGATTCAAAAGAAGCTTGCATTTCCTTATAACTTTTTATCGTTTTTTGAACAGAAGCTGTTTTTTTAGGATGAAAAAAGTCGATGTATTCTTGTATTAAGTGAGTATCTTTCAAGGATGATTCCAAAATAATATCTAAATTTAGAAACTATCTTTTTTTATTTTTTTTGAAAATATTAAACTTTTACTTTGAAGTAGATTATTCCAGCTAACAAACAGGCAAAAGAAGAGATCCAAAAGAAAAGTTTTAAGTGAAAAAAGTCTGTCAAGCCTCCAACAAGAGGAGATGTTGCCATAGCAAGCGATTGCATAGACTGTGAAATACCAAGTATTTTTCCTTGAATGCTTTTATCTGCTCTGGAAGAAATAAGGTAAGTACAAAGTGGCCAAGTAACTCCCGCAAAAACAACACATAGCCCAAGTAAAAGCAAAAAGTTAAAAGCTGTTTGAGGAAGGGTTATTAAAATGCATAAACCTGAAAAAGAAATTAAAGAAAACTCCAGAAAACGAAGTCTGGTTTTTATTTGTATTGGAAGTTTGCTAATCACACCCGAACCTATAGCCCAGCAAATTCCCATGTAAGCTGCAACATTACCTATTTGTGAGTTAGAAAATTTAAAAAGGTCTATTAGATATACAGGAGTAAACTGAAAAATTAGAGTCCACGCAAATAAAATTAAAAAGTAAATCAAATAGATTGTTTTGATTTTTTTAATTTTTAGTGCTGTTTGTATATTGCGAACTCCCTCCAGCAAATTGAACTTCACATTTTTGTGAATTTTACCTGTTTCACTAAAACCCCAATAGACAAACATTAAATTGATAAAAGTAAAAAAACTTGCTATCCAAAGAGGTAAAGAAAAGGAAAAATTGGGATTAAGTTCTTGATCTGAAAACTTTCCTCCGATGTATGCACCAACGATAAAAGAAATTCCCGCAACAATAGAAAGATAACCAAAGTTTTTTACTTTATGATGTTCGCTATCACTTATATCAGCAATAGCTGCTAAACATATGGAAAGGTTTCCAGAAAAAGCACCCGTAATAAGCCTAGAAACAAATAGAAGAACCAGCATGTTCTGGTTCAGGCTAATGCCGCTTAAGATAAGCCCTATAAGAGTAAAAAAAATGGTAACAATTAACGCTTTTCTTCTTCCAGTTTTATCTGCATATTCCCCTATTAAGGGAGAGCCAAAAAACTGAGCTAAAGGAAAAGCCATTAGAAAAAGGCCTAGAATGGCAGTTCTTATTTCCCCTGGCACTTCAGGGGAAAAAATCTTATTCTGAGGATCTATAAAATAGGGAGCGAAAATTGGAAAAACAATAGACCAGCCTAAATTATCGGCAAAAAAAGTAAAATAAATCGAGGCTTTGGTAAGTTTTAACGATCGCTTCATAAATCATATGAATAATAGAACCTACAATTCTAACAAAGAAGTTTTTAATCTATTTGCCAGTTAACAGGCGCTATATCATTTTTAGATAAAAACTCATTTGCTTTTGAAAAATGCTTACATCCAAGAAACCCTGTGTTAGCCGAAAAAGGTGATGGATGAGCTGCTTTTAAAACTAAATGCTGCTTTGTATCTGCTAAAATAGTTTCACACTTTTTTTGTGCATGTTGTCCCCATAGCATAAATACTGTTGGAGTAGACTGCTCTGCTACGGCTTGAATAACAGCATCTGTAAACTGCTCCCAGCCCTTTCCATAGTGGGATCTAGGCTCATTGGCTCTTACTGTCAAAGTAGAGTTCAATAACAGAACACCGTTTTTTGCCCAGCTTTCTAAATTACCATGAGATGGAGTTGGAATATTTAAATCGTCTTTAAGTTCTTTATAGATATTTTGTAAGGAAGGAGGTGGTTTTACCCCTTTTTTAACACTAAAAGAAAGACCATGAGCTTGATCTGGGTTATGATAAGGATCCTGTCCTACAATAACCACTTTAACTTCTTCAAAACATGTAGCACATAAAGCTTTAAAAACATTTTCCTTAGATGGATAAATTGTGTGACCATTAGTCAACTCATCTGACAAGAAAGCTTGAAGCTCTTTCATATAAGGCTTTTCAAACTCAAGCTTCACTCTTTTTTTCCAACACCCTTGCATTTTCATAATAAATAATCTCCTTTAAAAAAAAATCGTTGCAGTTTTACACCATTGACAAAAGATTGTCAAAAAATTTACGATTTTACCTCAAAAGAGGCAATTTATGGATGATCTAGCAGAAAACAACGTTATCAAGTTCACAAATATTACGATGAAAAAAGGCATTTACTATGCTAACTTTAAAGTTAAAGGGACTAGAAACGGTGTAATAACTACAGCTTCCATATCAGTTGACATTTCGGCTTTAGAGCTTCACTCTGGTGATACTTTAGAAAAAATTATCGAAAAAAGTGCAGAACTTGCCTTAAGAGAGATAAAAAAAGCGGATTTTCGCTTTGATGACATGTCCTATCTGGGTGTAGCGCAGCTTGGCTAGCGCGCTTGCATGGGGTGCAAGAGGTCGGAAGTTCGAATCTTCTCACCCAGATTCTTTTTAATCAGTGAGTTACGACAAACACCTACGTCTCAGAAATCATTCAAATTTCTATTAGGTGGTGGATGGGTAGTGGATAGCTACATAATCTCCTGATCACGAAAAGTCCGCAAGACGCACGCATCCCGAAGCAGCTACAACTAGCTTTCCTTTTTAGAAGGTTCTTCGCCGAACGTTTTTAGGATTTCTGAAATTATCCATTGCTGAATATTTGAACAAGCTTCGGATTTTAATATTTTCGATTGGCTATATTTTTTACCCCTTGCTGTAAGTTCTCGTTTGGGCTCATTTTCAAGAGCTTTTTTCCAATGTTCGACCTGAAGCTTTGCTTGCCCCAATCCATATTCAATATAAGATTTTGACCGGAAAAAGGCTATGAAGATGTGAAGATGGAGAGTTTTTTTCATACGCTAAAAACAGAGCATAATATATCAAAGAACTATGAAACTAGAGAGAGAAGTATATTTGAATAATACAGAGATATTTTACAACAGGCAGAGAGCACATTCTTTTTTAGAATATCTCTCCCCGGAAGAATATGAAGAAATTAGAGAAACAAACTGTATGAGTTCTTATCCTACAAAAAAAGGTGGCAATATCACCATTCTGTCCTGAGTCAAAAGAATCCTGCGATTTTTGCAACTATCGCGCGGCAGCCCGCAGGCATCTCCAAGATCAAGGATAATTTACCCTCCAACCCTTTGGTATATTTTAATCATTGAAAATAGCTTAAAAGCATATTTTTCTATGGTTAAAATATCCCCATATGGTACATCTAAATCATGGATAATATATCTTTTCAAATACAATTACTGCATTGGATATACCATGGATAGGTTGGCAGGGCTCGGGAAATTATCTCGTAAGCGGCTTTCAGACGTGCTTCGCAACTCAAAAGGTTGTATATCAGTAAGTTTGGTAGCAGAGACATTAAATGTTTCAAGAGAGCAGGCAAGACTATATCTGTCCTCCTGGGCAAAAAATGGCTGGCTACGAAGAGTCAGGAGGGGGCTATATTTCCCCGTGGATATAGCAGCTGAAACTACTGATGGCGGCGTTCTCGATCCATGGGTAATCGCATCACAGATCTTTTCCCCCTGCTACATTGGGGGATGGTCTGCGGCAAAACATTGGGATTTTACCGAACAGATTTTCGAATCGACTATCGTTTTTACTTCTCGACGCCTAAATCAGAAAGAGCAGTCCATTGCGGGATTAACATTTTTGATAAAAAAATCAGCGTCCGACAAAATGTTTGGGCTTAAGTCCGTTTGGAAAGATCAGATCAAAGTACAAGTGTCAGATCCTCATAAGACGATCATAGACATGTTTGATGATCTATCAATTGGAGGAGGAATTCGTTCAGTGGTCGACTTTTTTCAAAAATACCTCTCTTCAAGTGAATGCGATCTAAACATTTTGATCCAATATGCGGAGAAGATGAACAACAAAGCGATTTTTAAACGTTTAGGGTTCGTATTATCAAAAATAAAGCCTGATGAGATGCATTGGATTGCACAATGCTTAAGTCATTTGAGCCAGGGAAATTCGCAACTAGACCCAGCATCAAAAGGAAAACGCCTGATCAAAAAATGGAGATTATGGGTTCCTGAAGGATTAGAAGAGGGATTTCGATGATTAACAAATTTGAACTTGCTCGAAAAGCAAAAGAATACGGATTACAATCCTCTACGATTGAAAAAGACTACGTTTTAGGATGGATACTGATTGGCATTCAAAACCATCCTCGGACGAGAGATTCATGGGTTTTTAAGGGAGGAACATGCCTTAAGAAATGCTTCTTCAACAAGTATCGCTTTTCGGAAGATCTAGATTTCACTCTGCTAGATGCTCAGCAAATGAAAGAAGAGACGCTACGATCTATCTTAAAACAGATCGTACAATGGGTTTATGAGCAGTCGGGAATCGAAATCCCCGAAAACCTGATCTCTCTGGATCCGCATCGCAGCTTATCTATCCAAGGCAAACTACCCTACCGAGGTCCCTTGAAGCAACCAGTTCCTTACCCTTCCATCAAACTGGACCTCACTGCGAATGAACAAGTGGTACTGAAACCGGAAAAACGGAAGGTTTTCCACGAGTATTCTGATTGTCCAACCGAAATGCCTCAAATCCTAAGCTACTCCTATGAAGAAATTTTCGCTGAAAAGTTAAGAGCTTTGGCTGAGCGAGCACGACCCCGTGATCTCTATGACGTTGTTCATCTTTATCAAGAGCGTCATCGATTGACTGATATAGAAAAACTCCTAGAGTCTCTTCAAGGCAAGTGCGCCTTTAAAAAGATGCCGATGCCTAATCTGGTAACGATTGAGCAACATCCTCAAAAGTCGGAGTTTTTATCCGAATGGAAAAATATGCTGCACCACCAGGTGAAAGATCTCCAACCATTCGAGTATTTTTGGAAATATTTGCCAGATATTTTCTCATGGATTTACCATTCAAAAAACAACTTCTGAGAGATTGGTATTTCCTGAAAAACAGCCATGCATCGAATTCTCAATGCCAAGTCTTCCGCTCTCTCCAAAGGCTAACCCCGCCAGCCCAGCGGTTAAAATATTTTTAGCTGCATTAATATCTCTATCGAGCATCTTCTTGCAAGAAGGACACCCCCAGATTCTATCACTCAGCTTTAATCCATTTCGGAAGCTCGAACCTTCTCACCTAGATTTTTTTCTAAATGAGCTATTTCAAAATCAGAAGAAAACAAAAATTTTTAACTGGCAAGCTTATATGTATTGTATCTTTGCATGTAAATAAGCTCTTTTACAAGAAAAGAGCTTATTTACAGCTTTAAAAGCAGTTTTTATTAAAAGTCTTTTGCTAGTCTGTCCTTTAACTTTTTTCCAGCACTCCAATGATTTCTACATGATTGGTATGCGGAAAAAGCAAAAAGGCTTTTCCAGCAACTATTTGGTAACCATTTTCTAAAAGAAATTCTACATCCTTCATAAATGTCATTGGATTGCAACTGACATAAATGAGTCGTTTTTCTTTTTGTTCTATAAGCCTTTTTAAAAGGTCTTTATGCAGTCCCTTTCTAGGAGGGTCTACTAAAATGGCATCAAATGGATCTAATCGATTAAATTGATTAGCGTCGGAAAGAGTATATACAAATTTTTCTTTTCTTGGGTGATTTTTAAATGATGCAAGGTAAGAAATTTTAGAAAAGGGGTTGCTTTCCACTAAACATAGCTGTTTACACTTCTTTTCTAAAAAGTAGGCAAAAACACCATTTCCTGCATAAATTTCGAGTAAATTTGCTCCTTTTGGGGGGTTTTTCACCACAAAATCAATCATTTCTTCAAAAACTGCGATGTTGGCTTGCATAAAAGAAGCAGGGTGAAAGGCAAATTTTTTACCTAAAATTTTTTGCCAAACAAAGTCTTCTCCAAATACTTTTTTCCAGTTATTTGAGAAAATCACATTGTTTCTGTTTTCGTTAAAATTGACCCAAATTGAAGAAAAAACGTTCATTTTTTGCAGTTTTTTGATCAATTTTTGCAATTTTTTGTCCAAAACTTGCATATTTGCAACAATTGTGAGTTGCAGTTTTTTATTACTTACATCAACAACTAGCTGAATATTTCTAACAAGGCCCGTATGAGATGTTTCATTGTAGCCAGAAATTTCTAACTCTTGGAGAGCTTTTTCTACAATTTCTATCCCTTCATTAATAAGTGGATGGTGAGATGTGCAACTACTTTCTTTAAAAAGTTTATGACTACCTTTTTTGAAAAGTCCAATAGCTGTTTTTCCATTTATAGCTCTAACAGCAGGTTTTACTTTAATCCGCCAGCCAAAAAGATCTTTTGCAACAAGTTTGATTTCGATTTCGTTTTTTTCAAAAAAACTTTTTATTGTTTGAAAAATAGGTGGATTTAAAGGATCGTCAATAGTGCAAGAAGGACAACCTGGATGGCATGTGGAAAACTTTTTCATAACCCTATCTTTTTTTGTTGATAGTTTTGTTCATAACTCAGCTTTGTTGATAAATGGGCTAGTTATCATCAACATGTAAACAGGTTTTGAACAACAACTTTTTACCTCATAAAATAGATATGTTATCAACAAATCCACAGAAACTAAAAAAGAAAAGAAAAATTGAATAGAATTCTCTTAAATATACATGTTAAACTTTGAGTTATGCAAAGCCTTCACCAAGAACATTTTTTTAATTTGGAAAGTTTTCTTTTGAAAACCTTCATGAAAGGAAACTTTGTTTTTGATCCCCTTCTTACATTGAAAAAAAACCTAGATGGTCTTTCTTTAGGTTCTATTAAAGGGTACGTTTCAAAGCATGCATATCTTATTGACCCGTCAACTATTACAATTGAAAAAGGGGCTGTAGTTGAGCCTGGTGCCTACATTAAAGGACCGTGCTACATTGGGAAAAACACAGTGGTGCGACATGGTGCCTACATTCGAGGCTACGTTATCGTGGGCAGCGACTCTATTATTGGCCACGACACTGAAGTAAAGCACTCTATTTTATTAAATAATGTACAGGCAAGTCACTTTGCTTATATCGGGGATTCTATTTTAGGCAATAACGTGAGGCTTGGAGCTGGCGTAAAATGTGCTAACGTCAGGTTAGATCAAAAAGAAATAACTCTTTTTTTTAATAATCAAAAAATTGCAACAAATTTGAAAAAAATGGGCTGTATTTTAGGCGATGGTGTTCAAATCGGTTGTAATGCTGTTTTAAATCCTGGTACAATAGTGGGACCTAAAAGCTATTGCCATCCTTGCATTACAGTAAAAGGAATAATAAAGCCCTTTAGTGTGGTAAAAGCAGCAAATCAAATAATAGTTGAGTCTTATGCGTAAGAAATTTTACAGCTACATGAAAAAGATAGACAGCGCAGTTAATACTGCGATTAGCAATATGGGAAGTGATTCCAAGTTAAGGCAAGCTTGTGAATATGCTTTAAATAGCGGAGGAAAGCGTTTCAGACCTTTGCTAGTACTTTCTGTTGCTGAAGCTCTCGGAAACGGCTACAACGTCTTAGATTCAGCTCTTTGTATTGAGTTCTTTCATACAGCATCTTTAATTGCGGATGACCTGCCCTGTATGGATGATGAAACAAAAAGAAGAAGCAAACCTACTGTTCATCTAGTGTATGGTGAAAGTGTTGCTCTTTTAGCTAGCTATACTTTAATTGCAGCGGCTTATGAAAAAATACACACAAATGCAGAGCAGTTAAAAGAAGTTATTGGGGAAGCTAAAGCTTATAAAATTTCAGCTAAAGCTCTTCAACTTGTTAGTAATTTAGCGGGTTTGAATGGAGCTACACATGGACAGTTTATTGACTTGTATCCACCTGATAATTCTTTAGAAACTTTACGAAAAGTTATTTATCAAAAAACAGTTACACTTTTTGAAATTTCTTTTTATTTAGGATGGTTATTTGGCGGTGGAGACACAGAAAAGCTGCCTTTGGTTAAGGCGTGTGCTTACCATTTGGGTATGGCTTTTCAAATAGCAGATGATCTTAATGATTTAGATCATCCTACGGACAAAAGTAATTTTGCTAAGCTTTTAGGAATCGACCTCTCTCTTCAAGAGCTAAACGAACACCTTTTTCAGTATGAAGCTCATTTAAAAGAATTAGGTTTGGACTCTCCTGAAATGCTTTTTTTCGCGAAGGCGTTGCAAAAAGGCGCCAAAGTTTGACGCCTAATTTTTTAAGCATTTACAGGTTGACTTGGATTAATTGTCTCTAGAATTTTTTCTTCAAGCGCTTGTAAAAGCTCTGGCTTTTGCTTGAGCTCTTCTTTAGCGGCTTCCCTTCCTTGACCTAACCTTGTTCCGTTTAAACTAAACCAAGTTCCTCTTTTTTCAACGATATTTAAATCAACTCCAACATCTAAAAGAGAGCCAATGTGTGAAATACCTTCATTAAAAAGAATATCAAACTCAGCAACTCGGAAAGGAGGAGCCATTTTATTTTTTACTACTTTTACTTTAGCTCTAATGCCAAATTCAGTGTTGTCACTTCCCTTCAAGCTGGAAATTCTCCTAATGTCCATTCGAATAGAAGAATAGAATTTTAAAGCTCTTCCTCCTGTAGTTGTTTCAGGGTTACCAAACATCACTCCAATTTTTTCTCTAATTTGGTTGATAAAAACAGCGCTTGTATTACTGCGAGATAAGCTAGAGGTGAGTTTTCTTAGGGCCTGAGACATCATGCGAGCTTGAAGTCCCATGAATGAATCTCCAATTTCACCTTCCAATTCATTTTTGGGAACTAATGCGGCAACAGAGTCAATGACAATAACGTCCACCGCATTAGATCTCGCTAGCGTTTCAGCGATATTTAAAGCTTCCTCACCGCTATCCGGCTGAGAAATCATAAGTTGATCTACGTCTACCCCAATTTTTTTAGCGTAAACAGGATCCAGTGCATGTTCTGCGTCAATGTAGGCGGCTATCCCCCCTTTTTTTTGAGCATTTGCCACAATATGAAGTGCAAGTGTTGATTTACCTGAAGATTCTGGTCCATAAATTTCAACTACTCTTCCTCTTGGGATCCCTCCAATTCCTAACGCTAAATCTAAGGAAACAGCCCCTGTTGGTATTACACCGATTTCTTTGATAGAAGATCGGTTGCCTAAGCTCATGATAGCTCCCTCTCCAAATTGCTTTTGAATTTGAGCTATAGCCAGTTCAAGAGCTTTTTTCTTTCCGATGTCATCACTCATAAGGTAATTCTCCTTTTTTAATTTAATTACAAGTTTGAATGTATCTTTTGTTGTCGTCAAGAAATGCATTTCTTTCTTTTCTGATTCTTAGTAAAAAAAAGATCAAAAGGAGATTGTTATGATTCTTGTAGGTGATGTTGGAGGGACAAAAACAAGGTTAGCGATTTTTAAAGCAGAAAAGCCCCTTCACTGTTTACATGAAAAAAGCTTTTCTTCTCAAAACTATCAAGGCCTCGGCCTTATTATAAAAGAATTTTTAAAGGACCACCCTTTTGAAGGAGATGTTGCTTGTTTTGGGGTGGCAGGTCCAGTAAGAGCTAATCGCATACAGGCAACGAATTTACCTTGGATTATAGACGCTAAGGAGCTAGAAAAAGATCTTAGTTTAAAGAAAGTTCATCTCATTAATGATTTAAAAGCTAATGCATGGGGGCTTCGTTCTTTAGAAGAAAAGGAGTTTGCTCTTATTAATGAGGGAGAAAAACACGAAGGAAATGCAGCATTAGTTTCAGCTGGCACTGGTCTTGGCGAGGCAGGTCTGTACTGGGATGGTAAAACTCATCTCCCTTTTGCTTGTGAAGGAGGACATACTGACTTTGGTCCAAGAAATGATTTAGAAGTAGAATTGTACTCTTATTTAAGAAACAAATATGGTCATGTTTCTTGGGAGAGAGTAGTCTCTGGCCCTGGCATCTACGAGTTGTATGAGTTTTTAATTCAAACGGGAAAAGAAAAGAGAACTATTGAGTTTCCTGATAAAGGAAAAGCCCCCAAAATTATTTCAGAAAAAGGAGCAGATGAAAGTGATTCTGCATGCGTGAGGGCTTTACATTGGTTTATATCCTTGTATGGAGCAGAAGCTGGAAATGCTGCTTTAAAGTTCTTGTCACTTGGAGGGGTATACATCGGAGGTGGGATAGCGCCTAAAATCATCGAGGTAATAAAAAAAGATGCTTTGCAAGGAGTAAACTCTTTTAAGAAGAGCTTTTCTAATAAAGGAAGAATGAAGGACTTATTGGAACAAATGCCCATAAAAATTGTCTTAAATGAAAAAACGGCTCTTTTAGGAGCTTTTGAATTTGCTTTTATGCAAGAGGGATACTAGAAATCAAATCCGGACTTAAGAGTAAGACCATGTAAATAGAGATCCGTTAGCGCTGTTGTATCAAGAGCTGTGGTCGCGAGTGTTGCTCGCATAACATTTTGATCAAACATAACTTGAAAGTTGTATTTGGCGCTTAGAAAAAAGTGGCACCTGTCTTTGTTAAAGTTAATTCCCCAGTTGATCCCCCCTTCCATTTCCAGAGTAGACCTCAATACTTTTATAACTTGATTATTGTAACTGAAAATAGTTTCTTGAAAATTTGTAACGTTATTTTCATCATGAGAGACTTTGTAGTCTGTATAAAGGATTGATGTTGCCATAGCAAAAAGGGCGCTGAAGTTTTGGCTGAAATACCAATTTGTGTTTAAACCGGCTTTAGGTCCGATAGACCATGAGTCAGACTGGTTGTTAGAAAAAACAGGCATAGCATCGATAGTGTAATCTACATTAAACTTTTGATCTAAAATATTGCTTCTTAAGCCAAAGCAAGTCCTAAATGTCAGCCTTTTTCCTACATAGTAGGATCGTGCGAATTCTAAATCTAAAAGGTCTAGTTTAAAGTTCCACTTTGCTTTAGCATCACTTGCTAAAGCTGTATTATCTTCGTGCAGCCAAATAGGAAAAAAAGAAGTAACTTGAGACTGGTTATTAACAAAATGAAGCCTTGTATAAGTGAAGTAAATATCAAAACCGGAAGCATTATTTTTTAGTTGAGATCCAAGAATAAAGCCCGGCTCATAGTCAAAGTCCATTTTCAAAATACGAGATCCGATAAAAGAATTATTCTGGTTAGAAACTCCCCAATTTAACCCTTCTTGAGAGGTATACCAATAGATAAAAGAACCGTCTAAATGAAATGACCAGTTTGTTTTTAGGCTAACACCATTTGACTTATTATACCCTTCTGTTAGCGTAGACTGTCCCCAAAGTGCCAAGTTACTAAAGGAAAAAAATATCCATAGAATTACATGTTTTTTCATTTAAAAATCTATTCTCCCCGATACTGTTAACCCATGCAGATAAAGGTTGGATAATTCTTTAGAAGTGGAAAAGAAAAACTCATCAGCAAATAGTGCCATTCTATTTTGGTTGAAAAAGACTTGAAAATCATATGAGACTGCAAAATCAACATACCATTTACGGTCTGCAAAAAAACTCCCCCAATCAAACCCTAGTGCAAACTCTGCATTAGGGGTTAATGCCTTTACTGTGTCTTTAGCTTTGATATTGATAATGCTCGGGTTTTCAACCTGGCTTTGTATATTTTTTAAGTTAAATTTTGTATATAGCAAAGAGCCAAATGTCTTAGCAAAAATGCTGAACCCCTCACCTAACATCCATTTTGCGTGTAACCCTAGGCGGGTTCCTATTCCCCAAGAGTCGGAATTATTCTTAGATGTAGGAGATAGATTAGAATACGTATAGGAAACATTATATTCTTGATCAATAATACTTGCTCTAAGTCCAGCAAAGGAACTAAAAAGCAATTTTTTGCTTACAAAGAACTCTCTTACTAGGTTGGCATCCACTAAGTTTAACGATAGCCTCCACTTTGATGAAGTGGTATCCGCAGATGTTGAGGTATTTAGCCAAAGAGGCTTTAATTTTCCAATAGGAGAGTTGGGTGCCGCTGAAAACTGGCTTTCTGTAAAGTAAAGCCAGGTATAAGCTGCGCTGAACTGCCAATCATCATAAGAAGATTTATATCCAGCTAAAACCTTAAATCCAGGCTTATACTTGTACTTCATTTGAATGACAGTGGAGTCAATGGGAAGACTGGTACCTTGTGGCTGTGTTATTGCAAGTTCCATCCCTTCTTGTCTTGCCTGCCACCAAATAAATGAACCTTTTAAAAATAAATTCCATCCTTGATGTACCTCTACTTCATGACCTGCATTGTAAGATGCTTTTAAGTCATCTGCGTGCGATAACGTATAGAAAGTAAAAGATAGGGTTAAAATCCATTTTAACATGTATTTACTCACTTAAAAATCAAATTGAGCTTTAACTGTCAGTCCATGCAGGTAAAGATTGTTACTACTATTTGTAAGTTGATTGTTATAGGTATCAAGTAAGTTTCTCATCATATTTTGATAGAAAAAAACTAAAAAATCATAGCTAACTTTAAAATCAATATGGAATTTTTTATTTATTAAATAGCTTCCCCAGCCAAGACCTAGATTTAACTCTACATTTGACCTTAAGGTATCCTTTTTTTCAGAGGCGCTAATCCTTGTTTCATCTGGATTAGCTATGCTTTTTTCGTAATGGTTAACTCTATATCTGGTATATAGTAGGCTTGCTGATGCATTGCCAATACCATAGAATCCTAATCCTAAAAGCCAATCACTACTTATTCCCATATTGGGACCAATAGCCCATGAATTCGATTTAGAACTGCTTTCTACAAAAAAGGAAGTAATAAAATAATTAGCTTTGAGCCTTTGATCTATCCATGCTGCCCTCACACCAAAAAATGGTTGAAAATTTAGCCACCTTCCCACTATGTATTTTGATGAAAAACTGCCATCTAAAATATCTAAATCTAATTTCCATGTGGAGTTAACAGAACTTGCTTGCGCAGTATTTGATGAATTCAGCCAAATAGGAAGTAAACTACCACCTGTACTTGCAGGTGCACTGAATCTTGTAGTTTGGTAAAGCCTTGTGTATTCGATCTTCCCTACTATTTGATCAAATTTATATCTATATCCAAGAGCAACTTTAAATCCTGGTTTGTACTTAAAGCAAGTAGTTAACAAATTACTGGATACAGAGGGAAGAGGTGTGCTGTTTGTTGGATTTTCTAAAGCAATTTCTAAACCTTCTTCTCTAGCTTGCCAGTAGATAAAACTCCCCTGAGTAAAAAATTTCCAAGCGTTATTTACTTTGATTTGAGCGGGTGCGTTATAGATTCCGTTCTGTGTTTTTTCTTGAGAAATAGCATTAATGGAATGAAATCCCAAAAGTAAGAAAAAAAAGTAACAAATCAGCTTCATGTAGGACTAAAATTTTTATCATTTTCATAGCCTTTTTCATGATTTCTGACAAAAAAAAAGCCAGACTTATTAAAGCCTGGCTTTTTTTTACAAAGTGTAGATCGATGACTAGAAGTCAAATCTTACAGTAGCTGTTAAACCATGTAAGAATAGATCTCCGTTATTAGTAGCACTTACACCTTGGCTAACATCATCAAAAAATGTTCTAAACACATTTTGATTCCAGAAAACATGGAAGTCATAGCTAGCTGCTATATCAACATGCCAGTTGTTGTTATCAAAATATGTTCCCCAACCAAGACCCATTTGGTACTCAGCATGAGGTCTTAAAACTCTAATTTTTTCTTTAATATCAATAAGAGTTATGTTTGGATCAGTTGCATCTGTTTCAGTTGTAGTAACTTTATATCTTGAATAAAGTAAGTCTGCAGCAACATTACCGAAAACTCTAAATCCTAATCCAAGAATCCAGTTAGAATCTAAACCAGCTCTAGGCCCTAGCGCCCAAGAGTCTGACTTGTTTCTCTCAGTTGTTTGAGTAGTTGGATTCTCTACAGGTGTATAATGCAGTCTGTATCTTTGATCTATTAAAGCAAGTCTTGCACCAAAATGAGTTCTAAAAGTTAGGTGTGTACCTACATAATAAGATCTAGCAAGCGCAGCATTAACTGTATCAAGGCTTAGTTTCCATCTAGAAGATGCCGCAGTTGCGGATGTAACATTGTTTGGATGAGCTCTAGTTGGTAGTAAAATTCCGCCAGCAGGGCTTGTTGTAGAAGTTCTTCTTGTAAAGTGAAGCCATGTGTACTCTACAAAACCATCCCAGTCATCATGTGACATGTTGATGCCTAATAATGCTTTAAATCCTGGCTCATAGCCAAAGTCAGGGTAAATTACTTTACCATTTACAATAGGTAAAGCTGCAGCACTGTTATCAGAAATAGCCATTGCCATATCTTCTTGACTAGCATACCAGTAAATAAAAGTACCAGCAGCATAAATGTCCCAAGAACATCTTACGTCAATTCTTGCAGGGGCATTATAAGCAGCCATCATTTGGCATGGCTTTATAGCATGACCTTGATCATAGCATGGATCGCATTGATCGTTTTTCATTCTATCATTACTTTGCGCATGAGCGTTAGCTGTGAGAAGAAGTGCAGCTACGCCGGTAAATGCTTTGAAAATCGCTTTTCTCATTTTTAATTTCTCCATTTGTTCTAACTTTAAAAATCAAATCTTACATTAAGTGTCAAACCATGCAGGTATAAATCACCTAAGTCAACAAAATTATTTCCTAAGGAAACATCATCCGTAAATGTTCTGAACATATTTTGATTCCAGAAAATATGGAAATCATATGTTGCAAAAATATCAAAATGGAATGAGTTATCCCCAAAATAAGTTCCATATCCTAAGCCCATTTGAAAGTCTGCTATTGGCCTTAAGAAGCTAACTTTATCATTGAATTGTACAGAATAAGCAGTTGGATCAGTTGCGTTTTGTTCATCATGATTTATTTTGTATTTTGTATAAACCAAGCCTGAAGCTGCATTTCCAATTAGTCTGAATCCAGCTCCTAAAATCCAATTAGTATCAAAACCAAAACGAGGACCTAATGCCCAAGACGTAGATTTTTTATTAACATTAAAATATCTTAAAGTGCTTGCATTTCTGTAATTTGAATCTAGCTTTTGATCAATCCACTGAGCTCTTAGGCCGGCATGTGGTCTAAATGTCAACATAGTACCAACATAATATGGTCTTGCTAGTTCACAATCTAATAAGTCTAAGTCAACTTTCCATCTTTCATTTGCTCTATCTATGCGGATAACAGTTGTTCCATCTTGAACGTTATCTGGGTGAGCTTGTAAAGGATATAGTGATCCTAGAGGTAAGTTAGGTGCTGCTGTAGAGACCTTATCTGTGAAGTGAAGCCATGTGTATTGCGCATAAATTTGCCAGTTGTCTTGAGGTGTATTAAATCCTAAACCGACTTTAAAGCCAGGCTTATATTTGAAGTTAAGATCTGTTACTCGACCTGGGTTAATAGGAAGACCTGGACCGTCTGCGTCAGATAGTGATAGTGATAAACCATCTTCACTAACATTCCAGTAAATAAATGCTGCATTGATGAGCACATCCCATGCGCAGTTAACATCAATTCTCGCTGGTGAATTATATGCTGCCATTAATTGTGAAGGGCATACTTCGTATCCTTGATCATATGATTTTGGATAATCACAAGGAGCACAATTCTTGTTGTAGGATGCAGCAAATGTATTTGATGTTGCAAGGGTTGCAACTGTTACTAGTGCAGTGTTGAGGAACTTGCGTAACATGTTTCGATCTCCGGTTTTACTTTTAAATTTTTGAAAACTTAAAAGAAAGTTATGACTTATGTTCTATTTTTTCAATAAGATTTTACCACTGCACTAGAGAGATTTTTTTTTAGAAGAAATTTAACTTTATCAGCTTGCTTGCCTGTTTTTTTGTATTTGATTTTTTTTTTTTTTTATTCCATATCTCAGTTATGAATTACATTATGAAGTTTTACATCCTTTTTTTTGTTACAACTCTTTTTGCACAAGAGGCTGCTATCAATCTTATTAACGATTCGCCTTTTTCTTTAAGAGTTTCAGTGCAGTCTGCAAATGGTGCATATTTGGGTGGTGACAAAATAGCGCCAGGTGAGTTTAAACGATGGACGACTGCATTTAAACCAACTGATCTAGATGTTCCTGATACGCCAAATGCATCACTTACTCCTTTTACTGTAATATGGAGATGCGAGCAGGGAGATTTTTATTCTATGTGTGACGATGTTTCTCCAGGATCTCTGGTAAGAGCTAGTATTTGTCCCGGCGCACATTACTGTAAGCCTAAAGAAAAAGAAGTAAAATGCCCTGAATGTAAATGCGAATGTATTTGTCCTAAAGAGTGAATTAGAAAAGGACTACCTTGCTTAATTTTTTGTCATGCGGCTCTGTTGGAATAATTTTTAGCGACTGTTCTTTAAAGCCCAATCCAATGGAAGTCCCTTCGAAGCTTGCTAAAAGTTTATCATAAAACCCCTTTCCATAACCTAACCGAGATCGTTCTTCATCAAATGCAAGCCCAGGAACAAAGATACAGTTAATGGAGGTTAAGGGAATTTCAGAACATTTTTTAGGTATAGGTTCAAAAATTCCAAAGCAATTTTTTTCAACATCAGTTGACGGTTGATCTACTTTAAAAACTTTTAGCTCATTATTGATGATCTTAGGAAGGTATAGCCTACTTTGCGAAGAAAGAATAGCGTTAACTTTTTGCAATGAAATTTCTGACTGAAATGAATAAAACGATAAAATAGTGAGGTTACTGCTTAGTTTTTCAAAAACAAAGCTTTCTAGGCTTTCTTCAGCTGATTTCCTTCTTTCGAAAGAAATATTTTTACGTATTTCTTTCATGTAAGATCTTAAATTATCTTTATTCATAGGATAGGCTTTGAGTTATTATACGTTACTTTTTGTAAGAATATGCCGTTGCCGTCAAAAAGAGTAGCTACTCCTTTTCCATTTGTGACTTCGGAAACAGGCTCAGGGTTTCCTTTTCGAAAATACTTTCCAGAAACTAGATGATCATTTTCATATTCCTCTACCATCATCAAACTACCATCACAATACCAACAAATGCTAGGCCCGTTTTTTTTGTTTTTACAAAAGTGTTTTTGGCTTTCCATGTTACCATTTTGATACCATGTTTGAACATTTCCATGAATTTGATCATCGACCCAGTCAATGGTATATTTTAAGATGTTTTCAGAAGATGATTCTTCTGAAATAAAGTATTCAGATTCGGTGCCTTGTTTTTTCCCATGGATCATTACGTAAGAATTTAATAATCGCCCTTCTTTATTAAACAATTGAATGAGGCCATTTTCAGATCCATTTTTATATTCAATAAGTTGATAAGAATTTTTATCTAATACAACTAGTTTAGCTCCATTGCCACTTTGAATATTGCAAATAGATTGAAAATTTTTATCATAGTATTGCCCTGTAATAAGTTTTCCTGATTGATACTCTTCGATGGCTAAAGGCGATTCATTTTCCCAATAAACTAATGAAGTTCCATTTATTTCATTATTTTGAAAGTAGGTTTTTCTTTTCAGTGCCATGTTTTCAAAGTATTCAAAATAAATTCCATCTATAAGACCACTTTTATATGGAATTTTCTTTTTTACATTGCCATTGCTGAAATAATGAGTTGCCTCTCCTGATATTAAACCATTTTCATAAGGTATATTAGCTATTAAATTTCCTTGTTCATCATAAGCTTTTGCGGGGCCATCGAAGAGCCACTTTTCTTGAGAGGAGATATCCAGGTCCGCAGGTCCCCCAGCTACTTTTGCCTCAATTTTAAGAAATCCATTTATATACCACTCTTTATATGGACCACTAGCTCTCAGGTTAACCCCTTCAAGAAACTGCTTAATTTTTCCATTGGGATGGTAGCTTGTCAAAATAGTTTTTGCGTGACCGTCATTTGCTTTACCAAAAATTCGTACAATCTTTTGAAATGGTTGAGGGGACAAAAAGTCAACTTCTTTATATTGGGCTAACTTTTCTTCCGAACTAATTGTTTCAGTAAGTCCATTTTGATCAACAGTTTGTATACGTACTAATGTATTTGGTTCTACTGGTTGTCTATGGCAACTTAAAAAAAGAAGTGAAAGTAAAAAAATATTTAAAAGTTTCATGGCTTTCTAAAAAACTCTCTTTGTAAAAAAGCTAAGTTCAATTCATAGCGATTTTCTTTTTTGTTAAGTTCTAAATCATAAATTACAAACTGCGGTGCTTTTGGTTTTTCTAGCACATTTAAAAAAGAAAAGGTATCACCTAAAGTTGCTTCTACAGGTGCTTGTAAGCAATATTTTGTTTCTTGAACTTGTTTATATTTTTGGGGTTTATCTTGAATAAAGTTAAGTTTGTTTTGTGTAGAAATTCTTTCTAATTTTTTAGATAAACTACTTTCAACATCAAATAAAATTTGTGTTGAAATTTTTTGCAAATCTTTCACTTCATCATGCAAAAAAACAAAATTGTTAAGTTTACTCAAAAAGTTTTGTTCAGTATCAAAATATTTTTCTAAAAAATCTTTCCTTGATTTTCTTTTCTGGTAGGTTTCTGAAGTGATAATTTGCAAGGAACGTAGCTTATCTTCTAACCTTGCATAGTTTGCATACTCAATAAAACTGAAAAACATAATTAAAACTGTTGGAGCTGCGAAAACCAAAAAGATCCATGAAACATTATGTTTTTTTAAAAAATATTTTCCTAATTTTGTAAGCATTTTTTTAACTTCTGGGGGTAAAAGAAAAGGTTACAAAAACCCCTTCACAATCAACTTGAAAAGGCATTTTCTTATTTATAAAATGATCTTGCTGCAATTTTTTTTGAAACTCTAAAGCACTTTCATGATTTAGAAATTTCAATTGTACGTTAACTTTAGCTGCATAGTTCTTTTTTAAATTTTCTATCGTAGGAAAGGATTCCAATTGATAATGAAATTTTTCTAAAGAACAATTTTTATTTAAATAATTATTGTTTAACCATAACAGCACATGTTTAGCATCTTTAGTTCCTATAGGAAATACAAATGGCCTATTTTCATTTGTCAAAGTAGCTTCAAAATTTTCCAAGTTCGTTTCAAGACCATTTTCTTTATTGGAAACATATTGTCTTTCCATTAATTCACTGTCTTTTTTTTGAATCATTTCCAAATGGGAATACAGTTTATTTTCCCACTTTTTGAAATATTCATTCTTCATGGCAAACATCAATAAATTAACACAAAGGCATAAAGCAGCAGCTCCTATCACCTTTAAAGCAAATTTCCTGACTTGTTTTTTAGGCACTGAGTCATTTTGAAAAAACTGCACTGAATTTTCATCTTGGACAAGGCTATCTATTGCAAGACCAATAGGTATAGCGTGCATTTTTGAAATGTTGTTAGGAATATCAATAAAAGAAGCAATTTTATTGGTTAGGTCTGAAAATAAAAAAGGCCTTGCATTTTCAACATGTTTAAGGTCTCCAAGTAAAAGTATGTTTAGTTTTTCAGTTTTTGCTCTTTGTAAAAAAGAAAAATATACATAAGTGAGCTGTTGTCTTAATTGCAGTAAGGGTTTTTCTTCTCTTGTTTCCTTTTCATTATTTAAAAACTCTACGTAATTTTTTACATATCGCAAAACTTCTGTCCCAAAGGTAATTTCATGAAAGGAATCAATTGCATTGTCTAAAACAAGAACACAAGAAATCTTTTTAGCTCCAAAATGAAAAATTATCCCATCTGTATATCCAGTTGCATATGCATTAAAAAACCTAACAAGTGCATTTGAAACAGAGCTTAAATAACGCGGATAAATATGAAAACGTTCCAATCTAAGGCAAATGTTTTCAATTTTTTCTTTGGTGGTTTTTACTACTTGAACTTCCTTTTGATTCTTTCTAAAAAGAAAAACACTAACAGAGCGATTTTTATAGAAATTTGAATCTTGCATTTCCTGAAAGCTAATTCCCTTTTTTATTGCTTTAGGATTATCTACTGGAAATTTTATCTTCTCTATTATCACGTCTGAAAGGTCGAGCCCTGCGACAAGATTTTTTTTAGCAAACAAGTGCTTATAAAGTTTCTTTAAGTTTTTTGTGCCATCTATAGAAATTGTTTGAAGTTTAGTGATGGAAAAATTTTTTTTAGCAACTTTTGCTAAAAGAACACGATCTCCATCTATATAAATGCCGACTTTTTTCATAAGTTGAAACTTTTAAAATTTTCTTAAGAAAGGATAACTGTTTTTATTACTTTCTTAAAAGAGACAAGAAATTTTTGATGTGAGATAAAAAGTTTTGAAAAAATTGATGTTATGCTAATTTATTAAACAAAAAAAATAAAATTATGTTAGCTAACATTATTCACTTAATTTTTGTTTCGTATACAGTAATGCTATTTATTAGGGTTGTTGGTTCCTGGTTTCCAAACTATCAACATCACCCTTTTATGAGGTTTGTATATCACTATACAGAGCCTTATTTAGCTTTTTTTAGAAAAATTATCCCTCCACTAGGGGGAGTCTTGGATTTGAGCCCTATTTTAGGGTTTCTTTTACTAGGCATTCTTGAAAGAATCATACTTTTGATTGTCACATGAGTTTTAAAAAAAAATTTTACCTTGGGTCTTTGGAGTTATCTAATAACATTTTTTATGCTCCGTTAGCTGGGTGCTCTGATCTTGCCTTTAGGAAGATGAGTAAAATATATGATCCGGGCTTATTCTTTTGCGAAATGGTAAAAATGGATGCATTAATTCGTTATGATCCTAATACCTTCAGGTTGCTCGACTATACAAAAGATATGCATCCTATTGGAGCCCAAATTTGTGGAAGTAAACCAGAAATAGCTTATCACAGTGCAAAAATAATTGAAGACTTAGGGTTTGATGTAATTGACCTAAATTGCGGGTGTCCAGTTGATAAAGTTACTAAAGATGGAAGCGGATCTGCATTACTCTCTCATCCAGAAAGAATTGGAGAAATTCTGCATGAAATGGTGGCTGCTGTAAAAATTCCCGTAACAGTAAAGATTCGAGCGGGTTACGATGACCAATCAGTAAACGCTCCTGAAATTGTAACTATTGCTGAAAAGGCAGGAGCCAAGTGTATAACAGTTCATGGAAGAACAAGAAAGCAAGCTTATAAGGGTTTGGCTGATAGAGATGTGATCAAAGAGTGCAAGGCTAGGGCCAATACTATTTACGTCTTTGGAAATGGGGATATATTCGATGTTCCAAGTGCTCATCATATGTTTGAGCATACTGAGTGCGATGGTATTGTTATTTCTAGAGGTTCTATGGGGCAGCCTTGGATTGCAGATGATATTCGAAGATACTATGAAAGTGGAGAAGTGGTAGAACGAGATACAAATGCAATTAAGGAACATCTCCTCAAGCATTTTCAATATATTTTAGAATATAAATCAGAACGTAAAGCTTTGCTTGAAATGAGAAAAGTAGGTTGTTGGTATTTAAAAAACTGTGTCGGAGTGAAACAAATTCGACAAGAGCTTAATAAAGCATCCTCAACACAAGACATGCTAGATTTAATCCACAACTTTTCATGGGAAGAATCAAATGAAAGAACTACATGTGCAGTTTAAAGGGATTGTTCAAAATGTAGGCTTCAGGGCTCATATTCAAAAGGCTGCCAATAAAAGAAATATTACGGGTTATGTGAAAAATTTAAAAGATGGATCTGTTGAGTTGGTAGCTCAAGGTGAAGAAGAAGAATTACAAAGTCTTTTTGAGGAAATTAAAAATAACCCAGGCAGCGCAAAAATTGATTCTGTAAAGTCATCAGTAACGGCGCCATTAAAATCTTACAATGCTTTTTCTGTTCAGTATTAACTAATCACTATCTTTAAGTTTTTTTTCAAAAATTTTCAAAAGCCTATCGATATTATATTGTGAGTCCTTAAATTCAGGGAGGGCTTTTTTCTTTTCTTTGAGGGTTTTTTCCCTTATCCACTTTAAGAACTCTTTTATAGACATTGTCTTAGCTCCAAGCATTTTACAGTTTTCAACCAATTCCCTATCCGAAGAGATAACTGTATATTGCATTTTTTTAGAACTATACTGAAGCTTTTCCAAAATATACTCATCGGCACTCAAACCGGAGTGTGTGTAGACAATATTTAGAAAATATAACTGATGAATGCCAAGATCAGGCGTGTTGCCATCAAAAATAATGGTAACTTCGCCGCTAAGTTTTTTAAAAATCTTTTGCAGTAACTCTAAAACAGCTTTTCTTTGTTCTTCTAGTGATTTGTCATTGCGAAAAATATGAAAAAGAAGATTGTACCCATCAATTAAATAATGCATTAATCAGTACAAAAGCGTTTCCAAAGATAGTAAAATTTTATCCAAAGCTTTTCTTCTATGCGAAATTCTATTTTTAACAGCTTCTCCTAGCTCTGCAAATGATTTACTATACTCGTGTTTCACAAAAAGTGGATCATAGCCAAATCCACCGCCCCCTTTCTCTTTAGTCAAAATAGTGCCTTCACAATAACCGGTAGCTGTTTTTTTTACCCCATCAGGAGAAGCAAGCGCTACACAACACTCGTAATAGGCATACCTGTCGTCATCCTTTAAATGGCGCATTTCTTGTAGAAGCTTTTTTCTATTATCAGCATCTGTAGCATGTTCGCCTGCATAGCGAGCAGAGAAAATCCCAGGGGCGGATTGAAGCGCAGGAACAACTAATCCTGAATCATCCGCAATTGTCCAGTGATTTAATTCTTTAGATGCATGAACGGCTTTTAAAACAGCATTTTCCTCAAAGCTTTTGCCGGCTTCATGAGGGGGAACATACTTTGGGAAGTCAAGAAGAGACAATAAATCTAAATTAGGTAAATGAGACAAGATTGCCTTACACTCTCTAATTTTGTGCACATTTCTGCTGGCAATTATAAGAGTTATTGTTTTTTGTTTAGCCGATACTTCCATTTAAGTGTCCTTTTTTTCAAAACTATACAAAAAATTATTTTCGATCGAAATAATTTTGTATTTCTTGAATAGAAAAGTTTTCATTTTGAAATGAAAATGATTCCCCTACTTTTTTTCCTATCATCTCTTTTGCTAGTTTTGACTGAAAAGATAGAATGTGTTTTTCTGGATTAGCATCCCATGGTCCTAAGATCGTAAAACTAGTTACATTAGAATTGGAGTCAGAGCATTTAACAATAGTTCCTATACTTACTTCTTGAGTAGAAATATCAGAGGGAGCTAGTACTCTAGCCTTATTGAGTTGGGAAGATAAAAGTTTTAGCTCAGACTGAAGTCTATCTCTTTTTTCTAGTGCGGCTTTATACTCAGCATTTTCTCTTAAGTCTCCATGAGACTTTGCCTCTTCGATTTCTTTGGCATTTTCAAGTGTTTCAACTGTTGCAATTTCAGAAACTCTTTTTTGAATTTTCTGCAAGCCTTCTTGAGTTGTCCAAATAATGTCTTCTTGTTCTTCATCTATATCTTTGCCTTTTCTTAAAGAAGATAGAGACGGGTGAACTACTTCGGCTAAAGATTGGATGATTTTTTTGTCATGATCCGTTAAGGACTCACACTTTGTGGAAAGTAAAATGTACTCTTTAACTTGCTCGATAGAAGAAACCTCCATAACATCTCGTACTATTTCATAACGGTTTGCGGTAATGATGTTGACAATCTTTTTACCCAGGTCTCTTAAGTTAGGACGGTCATTAGTAAAGCTCAATAAGATGAGAAAATGTTCAAAAAGTTTGGCTTTGCCGTCATTGTCAGAAAACGGTAATTTTGCTTTTCCTTTTTTTGTGAAAATTTTCTGAAAATACCATAGAAATGTTTCAGGAAAGGCTATTGGATGGTTAAGTAACTCTTCTATTTTACTTTTCAAATACTCTTGTTCTTTAATTTTAGCTAATTCATTTAGCAGGTAATCTCTAAGCAAGTTTTGTTCGACATGAAGTAGAAGATCTGAAAAAATTTCTTTCCAGTTTTCTTTTATTTCTTTGATAGAAGTTAACAGCCTTTTCTTAAAAGAAATAACATCAATTTCATCAATCAAGTTTTTATACTTTGAAGTGGCATCAATGATTTCAGTGAGTTCTTTACTTTCTTTCATATGATCCAAGTCAATCAAAAAATAATAAAGCTGTATTTTTTGAGCTGCTGTCAGATCTTCATTTTGTAAAACATCTTTTACTCTTGCTTCTAAGGATGTTTTAAACTCAGCATTTTTGAGAGTTTCAGGAAAGTCTCTTAAAAAAGAGTAAACCATTACAATAGTTTCTTGTATGGTTGGTTTTTTTTCTAATGACTTTTGAAATGCTTCTTCATGAGAAATAGCTTTTTCCCTCAAAGCAAATGGATCTTTAGTGCTTGAAGGAGCAGTGATTTTTGTATCCTTTTTTATTTTAGCTCGGCAAGCCTGCCACCATCTATTCCAATCTTTTGCTGGGATAACAAGATCAAAGAGCTCTTCTTTCATTTCAGTGGCAGTTAGAGGACCTAAGTCCCTTAATAAAATTCGTATTACGCCTGAAGGATCTTCTTTGGCTAATTTTTCAAGCTTGTCTGGATTTCCAAATCGTCTAGAAAGGAAGTGGTCGTCGGATAGTGGGTATAAGGTATGAAAAGCATTGGAAAAAGATAGGCTTTTAGTTCCTAAAACAAGGTCGCATTCCAGTGAAATTTCTTCCCTGACCATAGAAACGTCCATTATTTCACAAGTACCCCATCCCCCTGTATGGAAAACATATTTTCCTGGTGCCATATGAGTTAGAAGCTCAAATTTACTTATAGCTCCTTCAAAATTATCTGAACCTCTAAGACCAATAAGTTTAAGTTTTTCACTAAATAATGGATCATTTGGGTAGTTTTGCTCTAAGTGCTGGAGAGCGATTTCAGCTAAAGTGCTTGAGTTAGTTTTTTGTATGTCAAAAATTAATCTTAAAGCTTTTCTAGAAATTTCTTTATCTTCTATAAGTTTCCAAAGTGAAAGACCTTTTTCAATGTGCTGCCCAAAAGCACCACTGATAGGAGAATTTTTTACTGCCTCTAGAATTTTAATAAATTCATCTCCATCAGGTTCATCACTATAACAGTATTCTTCCCACAGCTTTAAAAACCCAGGATAGTCATTTTTATTTATTCTTTCTTGAAAATCTTTTAAGTACGCCATAATCAAAACTAGATCCAACTCTTTAATTTTTTTTCTTTTTACCGGGGAGTATAAAAAGCATTGAGATAATCTTCAATTAAGATTATTTTGAAAAAATTTCTTAGAAAGTTTATTTTCCCCTTATTTATCTCTTTTTCTTGAAAATAATTTTTTTAATTTTTAAATTTCCGACAAAGGTAAAGTGCCATAAATGACTTATTTAAAGATAAAAAAAGGACTTGATGTTCCAATAGAAAACCCACCTAAAGGAACAGTTAGAGAGTTGGATCCGCCAGAGCTTATAGGGTTAGATCTTTCCCCTTTTTCCCGCGTAAGAGCCAAGTTATTAAAAAAAGAGGGAGATGAAGTACTAACTGGTGAGCCTATTTTAGAAGACAAGGCAGTACACGGAAAAGCTTTTATTTCGCCTTGCTCTGGAAAAATCCGTGAAATTGTTAGAGGAGAAAAACGAGTTGTACAGACAATAATTTTTGAAAGGTCTGAGGATAAATTTTTTGAATTTGCCAAACTTTCTATTGATTCTTTAAGTAAAGAAGACCTTGTAAAAGAACTTCAATCTCAAGGAATTCTGAATCATATTCGTTCAAGACCTTTTGAAAGAGGGGTAAATATAAAAAAAATGCCTAAAAGCATTTTTGTAAAAGCTTTGGAGTCTGCTCCTTTTGTTCCAAGCTCTGAAATGCAGGTAAAGGGATATGAAAAAGAGTTTCAGGCAGGTCTTGATGCTTTAGCAAAAATTGCTGACGGAAAAGTTCATTTGGTTTTTCATGAAAATACTGATTGTGAGGCATTTTTAAACGCTAAAAATGTGGAAAAACATCCAGCAAGTGGCCCACATCCTATAGCTAATCAGTCTCTGCATATTTATGCAATTGACCCTATTACCTCTGCTCATGAAACTATATGGACGCTGACTGCCTTAGATGTAATCATCGTAGGAGCCCGAATAGAGTTTGGCAAATATCATACCAACAGGGTTGTTTCTTTAGCAGGCCCTTGTGTAAAGCCAGAAAAATGTGGTTTTTATAAAACCCAAATGGGTATTTCTTTTGCTCACATAATAAACGAAAGACTTAATGAGGAAAGTGAAAGAGTTATTTCGGGAGATCCTCTTTCAGGATCAGAAATTGGTGTACATGGCTACCTTGGTTTTTTTCACACAGCGTTTAGTGTATTTAAGAAAGGTCAAGAAAGAGAGCCTTTTCATTTTTTTAGACCCGGGTTAAAAAAATACACAGCCTCAAAAACCTACTTGTCAGGTTTTTTAAAAAAGAATAAACCTTATCCTTTTACAACTAATCAGCATGGTGAACATAGACCCTTTGTTGATGGTAATATTTATCAAAGATATATGCCTATGCGAATCCCTGTTATGCAGCTTTTAAAAGCATTGATTGCAGAAGATTATGATACGGCGGTTGAGCTTGGTTTATTGGAAGTTGTTCCCGAGGATTTTGCTATTTCTACATTTGTGTGTCCCAGTAAAGTAGAAATGATAAAAATTGTTAGAAATGCCTTAAAAAAATATTCGGAAGAATCAGGACTATAAGTACACTCTCATAATTACGATTTATAATCGCTAAGATTTATGAGAGTTGCGTTTTTAGCTATTTCTTTTTTTTTACTATCTTTTTTCTTATTTGCAGAAGAGGATTTTGATTTAGAGCTGCCTTCGCAAGTACCAAATCTTTTTGATGATTTAAATACTGTAGCCAAAGTTAATCGGGAGATTAATGATGAGCTCCCCTTTCTTTTTAACTATCAGTTGCAAGGAGGTTATTTTGCTATGCCTTCTGCTAGGATGGCGAAAGCTGGAACCTTTGGTTTTCAATATTCTTATGAAAACCCTTACCAACTATATAATCTACTTTTTCAGCTTTTTGATCATTTAGAGCTAACGGGAAATTATTGGCTTTATACCGGGATTCAAGATGTGACATTAGGCGAAAAGTTTGGGACATTCACTGACAGGGCAGCGAATGTAAAGCTAGCTTTACTTCAAAAGCAAGATGGGCTGCCAGAGCTACCAGAGTTTGCTATTGGAGTAAATGACTTTATTGGAACGATGCGTTTTACCTCATGGTACATAGTAGCTACGCAAACGTTTTTAAAATATAATTTGGAACTTTCATTAGGGTGGGGAAATGATAGGATAAAAGGTTTTTTTGGAGCCTTGGCATATACCCCCTTTAGGAAATCCAAAATACCTTTTTTGAAAGATTTAACCTTCGCTGTTGAATATGATGCCAATGATTATAAAAACCACAGAGATGAACACCCAAATGCAAGACAAGTAAAAAGCC
>Ga0210057_1000258_pt1 | contig 91543 bp, 87 predicted proteins | sample CryGeyCG2114_010_2_FD_183968 | JGI IMG/M metagenome (GOLD analysis project Ga0210057, IMG submission 183968) | Groundwater microbial communities from aquifer - Crystal Geyser CG10_big_fil_rev_8/21/14_0.10 (SPAdes) (version 2) | ecosystem: Environmental > Aquatic > Deep subsurface > Groundwater ... | reverse complement strand
TCGAGAGAAGTGTGTGCAAAGATGGAACTGCGAACGGGAAACGCCATGTTCAACTCCCGCTCCCTTTCGACTCAAGAATCGGAAGTATATCGATACGTCCGGCGGCTTTTGAGAATGGTTCTGTCCAAACAAATACTATCTCCCTTTCCTCCCCGCCTTCGAGACGAGGGATTGTGGTCGCGGAGGCTGCAATGGCATTTCCTGCAGTGTCGAATACAACCGCAACGAATCCAGGGTCAACTATAGTGCTGACGCTTGTATTTTTGACTCGCGCTGCAAGCCGTGGAGATGAATCAAGCATAGAGACAACTTTGTTGTTTATTGTGAGATCGCTCGTGCGATCGCGCAAACGCTCCCATGCAGGATTCCTCGTGAACTCAAAGAATGTTCGAGCAACAAAACGATTTCCCGTGCTGATAGCGCCCGTAAACACGGGGGTAACGCCACCAGGCATGATCGGTGTGACGCCAGCTCGCTCAGCAACGATGACACCTCTGTCGTCATAAAATTGGAAGCGGTACGAAACGGCGCTCGCACTTGCTTCTGCATTGGGATTCTCCACGTATGCCACTGCATTGTAGACACCGGCGCGCACAGGGAACGCGCGCGACCACAGTACAGAGTATGGGAGTAGCGTGCGTTCATCGAGCAGTGCGCAGGGTCCGCCTTTGTCGGGAGCGGTTTCTTCCTGGTTTTGCTTGCCATCAAAACACGAGGGTGGCCTGTTGAGCCAGATCGCTAGGGGAATACCGAGTATGATGCCGAAAAAAACAACGATACTGACGATGTAGATTGTGCGCCTTCGCGAAGCCCAGTTCATGCCTGTGATTATACGCCAACGAGAAGCGCCCCGCACATGTGCGGGGCGCTTGTTTCAAACATTCTGTGTTGGCGCCGAGCTACTCTCGCCACAATGGACTACCATCGCCTCTGGAGGGCTTAACTGCCGTGTTCGGAATGAGAACGGGTGTACCCCCTCCGATAAAGCACCAACACAGAATATTCGAACGATCCAAACGTTCCGGTGGCAACTAGAAATATGAGGCGTACCTCACCGATCTAAGCTCCAACACAGAATATTCGAACGATCCAAACGTTCCGGTGGCAACTAGAAATATGAGGCGTACCTCACCGATCTAAGCGCCGACACGGAACATTCGAAGAACTATGCGCGTCGAAAACTGAAGAGCGACAATTAGAGTTTAGAGAAAGAAATCAAATCCTGCTTCGTTTCGCGTTCGCGAAACTTCGCAGGACACGCGCGACTCTCACAATTCCTTTCGAGAGTTCTGTCGGGGTATTAGTACGCCTTGGCTCAATGCATTACTGCACTTTCACCGAGCGCCTATCAACGTGGTCATCTCCCACGACCCTCAACGATTCCTTATCTTGGAGTAGGCTTCCCGCTTAGATGCTTTCAGCGGTTATCCGTTCCCGACATAGCTACGGGGCGATGCACCTGGCGGTACAGCCCCCAGACCAGAGGTCAGTTCATTTCGGTCCTCTCGTACTAGAAACGAATCTCCTCAAGAATCAACGCCTACAGCAGATTAAGACCAACCTGTCTCACGCTATGTAATGGTCATATTTACATTTGGACTATATCTTCGTCCCAATTTTTCAATTGTCGGACGGTTGACGTTTAGTCTCTACGGGCGCCGAGATTTTTCTTTAGAAAAATCCAAGTGCAGTTGCTTTTGCAAGCTGCCGCCGAGATTTTCTTGACCAAAGGTCCCAGAAAATCCAAGTGCAGTTGCATTAGCAAGCTGCGTCTTTTGGCTTCCCTCGGCATTGTCCCTCGCGGGATTCCACCGATACAGTCAACTTCGTACTCTCCTATTCCTAGAAGAGACCGCCGTGAATATGTCGTTTTGTGTCCTCGGGATTCAAACCGCTCAAGCGCCGATACTCAGCGTCTGAACGGTTTGAACCCAGCTCACGTACCTCTTTAAATGGCGAACAGCCATACCCTTGGGACCTTCTCCAGCCCCGGGATGAGATGAGCCGACATCGAGGTGCCGAACACTGCCGTCGATTTGGACTCTTAGGCAGTACCAGCCTGTTATCCCCAGAGTAACTTTTATCCGTTAATCTTCTCCCGCATCTAATGCGAAGAGTCGGTTCACTTTGCTCCGCTTTCGCGCCTGCTTGTCACGTACGACTCGCAGTCAAGCCACCTTGTGCCAATACACTATCGTCACGGTTTCCATTCGCGACTAGGTGACCTTAATAGGCTCCTCCGATACCTTTTAGGAGGACAGCGCCCCACCGAAACTGCCCACCAGGTACTGTCTCTCTCTGGTTTCTCCAGAGAGGTTAGAAATTACAGAAATTAAGAGTGGTGTTGCATTGACGACTCCACATCCGCCGAAACGAATGCTTCAAAGTCTCCCACTTACGCTACGCATAACACCCGTAATCCCAATACCAAGTTGCAGTAAAGCTTCTGGGGTCTTTTCGTCTTGCTGCAGGAAACCGGCATCTTCACCGGTCTTGTATTTTCACCGAGCAAATCCTCGAGACAGTTCCCAAGTCGTTATACCATTCGTGCGCGTCTGAACTTACCAGACAAGGAATTTCGCTACCTTAGGACGATTATAGTTATCGCCGACATTGACCGGGGCTTATATAGTCCAGCACATAAATAAATTTATGTACCCACCATACTTGACCTTCCGGCATTGGTCAGGCATCACCCCCTATACATCCTCTTACGAGTTCGCAGGGAGCTGTGTTTTTGGTAAACAGTCGCTTGGGAAATTTTAACTGCGGCCTCTCTTGCGAGAGGCAGACCTTATTGCTAACGTACGGTCGCTTTTTTGCCGAGTTCCTTGAGGATCTCTCACTCGTTCGCCTTGGGCTACTCGCCCTGAACACCTGTGTCGGTTTGCGGTACGGTTCCCACATTGATAAACGTAGAAGTTTTTCTTGGAAGCGCGCTCATGCAGATTCTCTTCGACGAATCTCCAATTCTCCACGCTGCTCGCGTTTATGTGACGGATTTACCTGCCACACACACTCACAGTATGAACCCCAATCCAATAAGGGGCCTGCACTACAGCACTCCGTCCCTCCATCATTCAATGCGGAAGTTAGGGAATATTAACCCTATGTCCATCGCCTCCGGCGTTCGCCATCGGCTTAGGACCGACTAACCCTTCGATGATCTCCATTGCGAAGGAAACCTTGTTCTTTCGGCGTGCGGGAATCTCACCCGCATTGCGGTTACTCGTGCCAACATTTTCACTTCGCATCGCTCCAGCTTGGGTCGCCCCTTAACCTTCATCGCAATACGAACGCTCTCCTACCACTGCTTTCATACGAATATGAAAGTAATCCGCAGTTTCGGTACCATACTTAGCCCCGATTATTTTTGGCGCAAGATCTCTGAATGAGTGAGCTGTTACGCTTTCTTTGAATGATGGCTGCTTCTAAGCCAACATCCTCATTGTCTGAGAAATCTCACATCCTTCCTTGCACTTAGTATAGATTTAGGGACCTTAACTGGCGATCTGGGCTGTTTCCCTTTTGACGAATGGAGCTTTGCCCCCATCGTCTAACTGCCGCGCTGTAATCTCTGGTATTCGGAGTTTGATAGGATCAGTGGTCTTTCGACCTATCCGAACCTTCCAGTGCTCTACCCCCAGAGGGAACACGCGACGCAAGCCCGAAAGCTCTTTCGGAGAGAACCAGCTATTACGAGGTTCGATAAGCTTTTCACTCCAACCCTCAAGTCATCCCAAGATGTTGCACAATCCACGGGTTCGGCCCTCCCTCCTCATTTCTGAGAAGTTCAGCCTGCTCAAGGGTAGCTCACCTCGCTTCGGGTCTGATACACACTACATATGTTCGCGCTATTCACACTCGCTTTCGCTGTGGCTCCACCCCGTAAGGGCTTAGCCTGCAATGTGTATCAACTCGTTGGCTCATTCTTCAATAGGCACGCCATCGCGGATGCAAGCACCCGCTCTGACTCCTTGTAGACATGTGGTTTCAGTTCTATTTCACTCCCCTCACCGGGGTTCTTTTCACCTTTCCCTCACGGTACTTGTTCACTATCGATCTCTAAAAGTATGTAGCATTACCAGTTAGTGCTGGCGAATTCACCCGAGCTATTCATGTCTCGAGTTACTCAAGAACTACAGCCATAGAGATGCTTTGTTTTCGTGTACGGGACTATTACCCTTTGGAGTCGAGCTTCCCAGCTCGTTCCACTAACTAAGCATTTTTTTACTCTGCCTGTTTCCAGCGCTGTAGCCTTATAACCCCCATCCCCAAAATCGTGCAGCAACGAATTGCTGTTCGATTTTGTGGCTGAGTTTGTGCTGATCCCTTTTCGCTCGCCGCTACTAGGGGAATAACTATTGTTCTCTTTTCCTCTTGGTACTGAGATGTTTCACTTCCCAAGGTCTGCTCTCTCGAACGTTTAAGTCGAGAGTTATCAAGGTTTACTCGATAGGGTTGCCCCATTCGGAAATCTCCGGATCGAAGGTTGCTTGGCACCTCCCCGAAGCTTATCGCAGCTAAGCCGCGTCCTTCATCGCCTTTTAGAGTCTAGGCATCCACCACACGCCCTTCTTCAGAACTCCCGCTAGGAATTCTAAGAACCTTCAGACACACGCCGCAAGCGTGTGTCTGACCCGTCACACTTTTCAGTGTGTCGGGGCGTTTGCTTTGTCGCTACAAACGACAAAGACTTTGTTTTCTTTGCTCTTTGTTTTTTCCTGCAACTGATCCGGGAAAGACCCTGCCTCGCCTGACATTGCGTCAGAGCGGGCAAGAACCCGGATCAATTGTTTGATTCTCTAATTGTCGCTATTCAGTTTTCAACGAGCTCACGTATGTGGGTATGAGTTTTCACTCCAACGAAAAAGGCCGCTTACGCGGCCCTATAGCAGTGGCTTTCGCCGCGCTATTTCAGCCGCTTTTTCGTACCTGTCTCGAATACCATATACGTAGATGCAGTATATTCTATTGCCTTTTAGACGTCAACTCTGCGCCTCAGCTTAGGCCATCCTGCGGCCGAGGCCCTCTATTTTCCGAGGATTTCCGCGGCGCGAGCGAGGTCATTGGGAGCTGTGATCTGGATCCACTGGTCGGTAAAAATCGGCTCAAAGGGAATTCCGAGCTGGTGCGCGGCTGCAATCGCTGTCTGCGGAAGACCGAACTCGAGACTCCCCTCGTGTTTTGGAACGAGTTCGCACGAAAAAAGACGTGTATCGAGTACATACAGATTTGTACTCGCAAGTCCCTTTTCCGTTCGTGCGATGTCCTCCTCCTTGCTCTCAACAACACCCGAAATCATTCCCTCGGAGTCGAGTTCAACGCGTCCTGCGCGATGCATTTCGGTAAGCTCTTGAACGAGCAGTCTCCAATGTTCCGACGGCTCGACGCATCGTGCGATATCTTCTTTTGTGTAAATATCGTCTCCCATCATCACAAGGAAGCGATCTTTTAAAACATCACGGGCCGCCCATAGGGCTCCCGCCGTCCCTTCGAGGTCCGACTGCTGTACGTAGGTGATTGTTTTCCCTTGGTAAGAAGAGCCGAAGTGATTCCGTACTACATGTTCTTGATACTTTACGATCAGGACGACATTGATGATGTCTTCGGGGAGCGCATCGAGTTTGTATTCGAGTAGTGGACGCCCACCCAGATCGAGCATGGGCTTAGGCACCGCACTGGTGAGTTCCCCCATGCGCGTGCCGCGCCCCGCCGCGAGAATGACTGCTTGCATACACTGCATTGTACCGTGCGCGTGGAATAACACGCAAAAACAAACAGCCGCGTCAGACGCGGCTGTTTGTTTAAAGGAGTTTCGATCGAAAACCTTCTAGTTTTTGTGTGCAATCTCCGAACGAACTTTCTCGATGGTGCGTGCCGCGGCTTCTTTGCCACCCAAACCGAACGCGAGTCCGAATCCGAGAGCAAGTGCTACGACGATACCCGTAAAGAGTGTCTGCACGAATTCTGTAGCGACACCGAGCTGGTTCAAGACAGCGAGAATTGCTGTGGCCCAAATCGCATACTTGGCGACCGTGCCAGCAAGATTGCCGGAATGTGCTCCAGCGGCCCGAGCTGAACCTGCGATCACGTTCTTCACGGCTTCTGCAACGATCGCTGCGAGCACGAGAATCAAGACCGCAACAATGACTTGCGGGAGGTACAGGAGTACGACTTGCTGCAAGAAGAGAGTGACTCGGCTGAGCCCCAAGATCTCAAGCGCCGTCATCAAGAAGACGATGACAACAAACCACTGCACGAGCGTCGCGAGAACAGCCCCGACATTGAGGTTGAAACCCGCGTCGCGCGCCGCTTCGTTGACCCCCGTCGCACGGAGTGCATCGTCAACACGCAAGACCTTTACGACTTGTTCGACGACTCTGTAGAGGAGTACTCCAATAATCCACCCTGCAATGAAGACCACTATTGCGGCAACGACTGCCGGGAGGAACGAAATTACCGTAAGCCACAGGTCGGCAAAGGATGCCTGTAAGGCACCGACCGTTTCGTTAACTATCATATTCGAGGTAGTACAATGACTAAAATTAATAAGTTTCTAGGTTTTCGACCCTATTACCCCTTCATGATAACAACCTGAAACGACGGTGAAAGCTCTCGGGAAGAATTGGTGTGGATACGAGAAAAGACACTATTTTCACCGTTTTAAGCCCCAAAAACGATCTATCTATAAGAGTCGCGCTTTGTCCAACAGTATGAGGTGGGGGTAATCGAGGATGTCGCGCAAAAGACGGTCTTCCACCGTAAGGCGGTATTCAAATTCAGAGGTACTAAAGAGCGCGTAGCGAATCTCTCGCCCAAGCTGAGGCTCGAAACCCCGCACCGCCGCTTCGAGGCGTTTGTGATTTGGACTGTCGATGCCCACTAGAAGATCCGCCGGCCGGCTCGGGTCTCCCATGAAATTCCCAGAAAGAATAACAACCGAGACCCGACCCGAGCGTTTGAGCGCATCAAGAATCGCCTTGTGCTCGACCGGTGAGGTGCCGTGAACGAATTTCGAAAGTGCGAGTGCGTATTTGAAATCCTGATTGAACGTCCACGCCACCTGTTTTTGCTTCCCCGTCACTTTTCGCTTCGCTTCTCCCACGACGATGGAAAGTTTCGTCTGCTTAATGATACCGAGTTTTTCAAGCGCCTTGATCTCGCGCAATGCTATCCCTGTGTTTGTTCCAGAGCGTTTGGCGACGTGCGCGCTCGTAAACGCTTGCGGACTACCGATGACGAAGGCGCGCAACACGCGCGCACGATTTTTGTTGCCAAGGAGCGTCGCGAGAAAATCATCTGCCATTTCGAGATTCTACCCCCGCAATGCTACTTGCCAAGTCCCACAAGAAAACGGCGGCTCAACGCCGTCGTTTCCTACCTCCTCACGAGCTGGTGGATAACCTTGAAATTTATTTCAGGGTTATCTTACCACCGGCATCTTCTACCTTTTTCTTGAGAGCTTCTGCATCCTCCTTCTTCATGCCCTGTTTGAGCATTGCGGGAGCGCCTTCCACCATGTCCTTCGCTTCCTTGAGACCAAGGCCAAGGACCTCCTTCACCGCCTTGATGACGGCGATCTTCTGGTCGCCCGCGGCGGTGAGCTCGACGTCGAATTCACTCTTCTCTTCTGCAGCTGCAGCTGCAGCCGCAGGTCCGGCCACCGCGACAGCCTGTGCCGAGACGCCAAATTTCTTTTCCAAGACCTTCACAAGCTCGTTGAGCTCGAGCACGGTCATCTTCTCTACGCTTTCCACCAAATCCTTAAATTTCGATGGAACTTTCACCTCCTCTCCTGCCGACTCTGTCGTAGGAGCCGCCGCCGGAGCTGCTTCTTTTTTCTCCTCTCCCGCCACCTCGGCTGCCGGAGCTGTGTTTTCGTCTGACATATTGTTTATTGATTGATTTAGCCCCGACGTTCGCTTTGGCGAAGTCGGGGTCCCGACCTTGCGTCGGGATTACCCTTTCTTCTCAGCAATAGCATTGAGTGCCACTGCCAAGCCCTGAATGGGAGAGTTGATAACGTTCACAAACATACCGCGGAGCACATGCATCGAAGGAATCGTTGCAATCTCTTGCATTTCTACCTGCCCCACGAGCTTTCCTTCGAAGATACCTCCGAGAATCGTGAGCTTGTCGGTGAGCTTTGCCCCAAATTCGTGGACGAGTCGCGCCGCAAGCGTCGCGTCATCTCCACCACCCGCCGCAACAGCGACCTCCCCTTCGAGAGGAACACCTGCGTGCGCGTGGCCGAGCTTGTCGAGGGCGCGACGGATCAAGGTCTTCTTTGCGACGAAGTATTTCACCCCGTCACCCCGAAGTGCACGACGCATCGCGGACTCTTCGGCAACACTGAGCTTCGTGAAATGCACGAATACAGTAGAGACACTCTCCTTGAGAGCGTTCTCTACACGCTCGATTATTTCCGCTTTCTGTTCTTTTGTTTTTGCCATACACAAAAGTTTGCGTATTGGGCTACTAAACAGGCTGGAAGTACGACCTCGGCAAGTCTGATATCGCTTTCGCGAATGCTCGCTGTCTTTAGCCTGGTAAGCGACATCCTACTATTTTTCGGCTTTACGTCAATGAATTTGACTTATGGAGGAAGTATGTCAAAATCCTGCGCGGGAGGCGTCGTGGCAAGAGGAAAAGAGGAGGGATTTTCACCATGATGCCAAAAAAGTTCCTGCCAGAGCCAGAGGGAAAACCTTTCGACACTGAGAAAAAGGTTCTCGGAGATCGTTGGTTCCTCATCATCGCCTTGCTGACGGCAATTCTTGCAGTTGCCTCCGTCGCCTGGCGTATCTGGCAGTGCAGTTTCGCGACGTGATGTCGGGGCCAAGGTACTGCGTGTCCTGACCAGAAGTCACGTCGTAAGTTAGTTGCGCTTGAGTTTGAATCCACCTCCGGTCTCCAAAACCGGCAAAGGTGGTAGCGGCAGGGGCAACCCATGTCGTGCGCCGGCGAGCTACCCCCTCGCCGGCGTCTTAATTTTCAACAACCATCGCTTGGATTGCAGCCGCTGTTTGTTCGCGTTCATCTTGCGCGATCGTATAGCTCGAAACGGCGTAGGTAATAACAAAGCTCAGACTGATGAAAGTGAGGAAGCCGAGCACGAAGCGGAAGAAAGAGCCGGAGGAGTTCATCCCGTTAGAAGTAGGACGCGGAAACGAACTGTGCTCCGCATCCTAACTTGTTAGCGCTGATAAATTCCGGTGCCATAGGTAATGTTTCAATGAGTCGTCCGCGACTTCTAACGGGATTCATACCCAAATAGTATATATCAAAGAGTGCGTATAATGATGCAGTGAAGCTGTTTCTTTCGCTCGTCTTCTTCATACTCGCTCCCCTCTCCGCACTCGCTGCGGAGACAGGCCTGCCTGCGCAGGCAGGTTTTCCTTCGCAAACTATTTGGGTATCCAATTCGTCTCCTGCCGAAGGCGAAACGGTCGTCGTCTCCGCCGTTGTCTACAATGGCGAGTCCACCGATCTGCGCGGCACGCTCGCCTTCTTCGCAGACGACTCGCGCATCGGTGCGCGCGAATTCGAACTTCCAGAGGGCGAGAGTCAGGTGCACTCGATAGAGTGGAAGCCCGCGGAAGGCACGTATGAGCTCACCGCGCGCATCGAAGGTACTTCGGCGCAGCTTAGCCTAGGCGAGACGCCGCCCCTTCGTATTACCGTTCGCCCGCCGCCCCAGCCCACAGCAACCGAGCAGACTATCTCGCAGGTCGTCGACGTAGCTTCGGAGATCGCTTCCTCTTCCGCGCCATTCGTTTCCAAAGTGTCGCAGACGATTTTTACCAATACAGAAGCATTTCGAGAAGCGGGTATCAAAATTCTGGATAACTATCTCCAAAGAAAACCAAGCCGGCGAGGAGATGTCGCTGGCGCCGCGACAAGTACATCCGGGTCAGCTGAAGGGATGGGGGCACTTGCGACTCTCACACGCACCTTAGCTGCAACCCTGCTATTCATCATGAAAAATGTGGCGCTTTTTTATCCCATTCTCGCTTTTCTCGTCCTCGGCACACTCTTCTTGCTTGCGCGCAAGGTGCGAAGGCGCTCCTAACTCATCCAAAAGCAGTGGATAGTTGGCTTAACAAAGGGAGGTATAATACAAAGCAATTATTCTAATCAATTAATTCCTACTATGTTGAATAAAGTTTTGCACTGCGATTGCGGCTCCATGTTTGCCGATGTCGCACCGCTTGTATTGCGCGTGGCACTCGGCGCCATCTTCGCATGGCACGGGTACGACAAGATATTCACTGTGGGTCTTCCCGGGATTGAAGGCTTTCTTGGAAGCATCGGTATCCCGCTTGCAGGCGTCATGGCCTACGTTCTTGCATACGGTGAGCTCATCTTCGGGCTTCTCTTAATCGTAGGGCTCTTCACCCACTGGGCCGCCAAGTTTGCGGCTATCGTCGGGGTCGTCGCCTTCTTCACGGTGCACCTCAAGAACGGTTTCGCTATCGGCAATGGTGGCTACGAGTTCATTATGCTCATCTTCGCCGCCGCCGTCTCTCTGATAATCACGGGTGCGGGCAAGTACTCGCTCGATGCGATGTGGAAAAAGAAACAAAGTGACGCCGTGGTGATGTAACAGTTGTCCACAGAGCTCTCGAGATTCGGTGCTGTAGAATACCGCGAGCTGTACGAACAAAACGCCCCAATCAGGTTTGATATCAAACACGGGGCGTTTTGTTTTGGTACGAAAATTATGCAAACTCAGTATTGAAATTGGGACTGCACGTCGCTGTTGCCGCGACAGCGACGTGCATCCCTTCTTGTTCAGACAACCGCGAGGCCATCGTACTCCGGCTCGACATCGCACAGTCGGCAGACGAGGCCGAAGAGCTCTGCGGCGGTGCGAATTTCAGGAAGTTGCGACACCGGAATGTTGACGTCGTGATGATCTTCGATGGCCATGATCAGTTCCATCATGGCCAGCGAGTCGATGCCCGCACTTTGGAAAGAAAACCCCAGACCCTGCGAGCCGATTGCCTGCGCGCTCTTGTGATCCTTTTTGCTAGCGAAATATTCGACAAGAAATGCCAGAAATTCGCTTGAAGTTGTTGGTTTCATCCTCGTACCCCTTCCAGTCAGTGTGGATAGATCATTGGAAAGTCGGGTCTGGTACCCGCGAGACCACAGGTCCGGGCATAGAACTCCTCATGGCTTGACGACGCGGCGAGAGCATCACTCACGCCGGTGAAGTTGTTGAAGCCACGGGCCTCGAGAGCTTCCTCGATGACCATGACCCATTCCATCCTGTCGACGGAGTCGCCCGTTTCATCAATGAAGCCGAGGACGACATCCTCACCTTTTCGATACCGCTGAACCTTGTCGACGATATCCATCAGACCGTTGCGCTTGAGGTGCTCGATGAACACGTCCCAGTAATCTATTAACGTCCATGATCCCATGGCAGTTTCTCCCTTTGTCCCCTCACCGCATCGTGAGGTCGTTATAGAGCAGAACCATCTGCCCTCCGAGAAAAAGATGTATCAAAACGCGGAAGGCGTCAACCTTGCGCCTGCATCATGAGGTGTACTGCCTCGCCGATGTAGTACGGCCAGATAAGGACAGCCAAAAAGCCTTTCCAAAAGGTGAGTTGCAAGAAGCCGATGGTGAAGAGCCAGCCGATAATCCACAGCCCTCCCGGCAGAGTATGATGCTCAATCTTTATCTTTTCCATACCTAACCTATCTTTGCCATAAACCCCGGCGTGAGTTTCCTGAGGGCTTTGTTCGCAAGTTTACCAATCCCCCAAGCAATAACACCGAGAGACAGCGGCAAATAAATGTGGAGGGGGTCAAGAACGAACTCAAAGAGTATAACTGGTACAAGAGGAACAATATTCCACCACCAAATATGTCTCCCCCCAAGAGCATGCGTCCCAAGTGTCAGTAAAAAGACGACAGCTATGGGATATCCCGCAATCCAAATCAGTGTGTCTGGATCACCAATAAATCCCCCGACAAGCGCTTTGGGAAATAAATAGGCATAAATGAGACCAAGATAATAGGCCACGGCCAACGCGGCAATATATGAAAGGCCGATGAGTGTCAGTCTTGTGGTCGTGATCATCATAGTTAGTTAGCCATCAGCCATTCAATATCCGCCTTCAACAACAGATGTCCTCGTTCATTCAACCCTTTGCCTTTCCGTCGGTCTAACTGCCTAATGATAGATTGGTACAGCTTTTGCGCAACGAACTTCGGTGAATTACTTGCGGCTTTGAACATTCCAGTCATTAGCGGCTTCAGGACAGTGTAAGTAAGCTTGTTCATCCACCCGAGCTCATATGCTCTATCGAGGTCAGCGAGTGTACTTTCTTGTGTCGCTATCACGCGAAATTCTCTTGATGTCGACGTGGAGTTACCTACGTTGTCCGTCGAGCTTGCGAGGAGGGTATGAGTACCGAGCGACTGGAAAAATAAATCCACCGATCCAACATTCGGGATGAGAGAGTCGTCGAAGAACGTCTCGAGGGCGAACACTCCCGAACTTTCATCCTCCGCCGATACATCTACAGGTAGCATCTCTGAGTGAAGATTGTCATTCGATTCCGGCTGGGCGATGGTGACGACTGGCGGCTCGACGTCCGCAGATGCGATGTCCATCGTCCCCGGGTTCTCGTTGTCGAGTGAGAGGCCGAGTTCCGTTACAAGACCGGGCACTGTATTCCCTGTAAACGATGTGTCAACGACCTGCTCCTCGCTGACATACGATGTTTCTACCGTATAGGAGCCGGTGTCTGTCCCTTGTGTATATACCTTGTACTCGCCATCGAGAGGATTGAGGATGGTGATGAATTCGTCAGCGGTGCTAAAACCCGTATAGAAAGCGTCCGGTATTTGATTGATTTCTTGACCATCGAAGTCTCTACCAATTTTCGAGCCATCGGGAGCGACAACGAGCAGATCCGCTGGTGAGAATATCTTGAAGAAAATGATTTTGGCATCAGGGAGGTTAATTCTGTCTACGATTTCAGACGTCTCTTCCCCAGTGAGCGTTCGGTAAACGTCGGCTTTCGTACGATCCGGGAGCGCGTTATGCGAAAGGGAAGTCACTTGTATATTTGATTGAATGAACACTGCGCTCGGAGTCGGAACAGTGCCATCACCAGTCCCTCTTATTAATCCATAATCGCCAATGATATCCAAAAAACCATCTGGGTATCCGTGTTGCCATTTCGGTAGAAAAGCCTCCGGCTCTGTCGCTTCGATACCAACAATTGTCTCATTAGAGCCAGTTTCGCCCACATAGTTGTAAATACGAACACCCGAAGTAAGAAGAGTTTCAGTATTATCTTTAATTTGTTCCAAGAACAAATTGCGAGGGTAATTATCAGGGTATTGTCGCAAAGTATCTTCGTCAAAAATGTAATCGTATATCGGCAATAGCTCCCGAATTGAATTGATTGGTTCAGTTCGGATATAAGCAAAGAGGTCAGGATATTTCTGCTTTGTGGCTTCCCGCTCTAATATCAGCCGTGTCATTCTGTCCGACAACGACAACAATTCGATAGGATATTCTCCCGCTTCCCAAATTGAATACGCTTTTGGAGCGCCGAGGTGTGGTGTGCCGAGGAATATGAGCTGATCGACATCGTCTTCGTAGGCGTCAGCCTGAATATACTGTCGCGCCACGAGCCCGCCCATCGAATGCGCGACGATGTCTACCTTGTCGCAGCTGCATATGCCCTTCACCTCGTTAATTTTCTCCTTGAGCAACACTGCCGTCTCGACGTTCGATTTCCGCCAGTTGTACGGAAACGGAAAGAGGTCGAGGTCGGGCGTGTAGCCATTGACATCAAGCGTCGCGATTAGATCGTCGTACGTGTGAAGAATAGGGTCGATCATCCAGACGCCATTCTTCTGCTCGGAGCCGAGAATACCGGGAATGATGATGACCGGATCCGGGACCTCTGGCTCTGAAGTCTCCGGGGGCGGGAACGGTGTTGTCTGCAAGATAGAGCTGCTTCCGTCGATAAACCCATCGAGAAAAATAAATGCTGAACCCTCGGGAATGTCTCCGGAACACCCCGCACATTCGATCTTTTGCTCTGTCTCGTCGTCCCAGAGTTCCCAATGCGTTGGGCTGGTAAAGCGAAGCGAATAATAGCGCATGTATGCCGGGAACGCCGTGTTATTAAAGACGAGAGGAGATGTCGGCGCGAAACTCGCACAGTTCTCATCTGCAGAAAACAGTCGCGTCGTAAAGGGACGTCCATCGTTGTACGGCGGTTTGAGCCTTAGGTGGACGCGCAAGAATCCGTCTTGATACTCAGCACGCTCGTATGAGTCAAAAAAATAGCCCGATGCGGTGCCGGCATTGCACGCCTCAGGAGTAGGGAGCGTTTCAGCAATGACTGGCGGATCGACATTTTCAACAAGGTGTACGTATCGACTAGAAAATCTGCTCGCACCTTGATTGAGGCTCCCTTGAAATTGTATGTGAGTGTACGGAGGCATAGCGACGACGTCTTTACTCAAGAGCATCGTCTCATTCTGATCATCCCAGATATCAAAATGTTCGCGCGAGGTAAATCGTACGCTCCAATCTGTCACTCCCGTAGGAAGTGACACAGTCGCATTATACGTACTGACATGCGCCCGTTCGCACTCGTCATTTACAAAATTCCATGAGAGTGTGAAGGCGCGGCCATCGGCAAAATTATTGTTGATTTGAAAACGATAAATTGGATGCCCTTCAGCAGACCGTTCAACCAGCTCAAAAGAGGAGAAAAAATACCCACTCGCCTCAAGGGCCGTGGGACTACATTCGTTTGCTGCGACAGAAATGGGTAGGAGCAGAACGGGAGACACGATGTAGCCAATCACTCTCGAGAAATGACTGATCTCCCCGGCTTTCATGAAGAAATTATGCCCCACCTATTCCCTCGTCACAACTTATCCCCACTCCCCTCATTTATCCCCATTCACAATATCCCTAAAAATACGCCATGGCTTAATCTTAGGGACATGGGAAAAGTGGAGAAGGAGGCCAAGATCCGACGAACCAAACGAAACATCCAAAATGCGGTACTCGCAACTGCCGGCGCTGCGGGGATTGTCGCCGTTGCCATGCTCGCACCAAATATCTTTCAGGCGCTCCCGCGCATTGCGGGAGACAAATATAAACTTCCCTACCGCGCAAAGACTGCCGCGGGCCGCCTAGCACAAAAAGGACTCGTGCGCTTCGTCGAGCGCAACGGTGCACGATATATAGAAATTACCGATGAGGGTCGTCGAGCACTTCTTCTGGAAGGGGAGCGCGCTGATTTACTCAAGAAACGCAAACGTCGATGGGATAAACGATACCGTTTAATTATGTTTGATATTCCACAGAAGCGTAAGGGTGTGCGCGAGCGACTGCGAAGATACATGCAAACATACGGCTTTTTGCGCATCCAAGATAGCGTCTGGCTCTACCCGTACGATTGCGAAGAACTCGCGGCTCTCCTTAAGTCCGAGCTCCGTATTGGGAAAGACGTGCTGTATGCAGTGGTCGAGAGTATAGAAAATGACGGCTGGATTAAAAAACACTTCAAGCTCAAATCCTAACCTCACTCTAATATCCCTATAATTTAGCTATGGCTAGGTTATAGGGATATGTCTCGTGCGCTCTCTTCCTGCGGTGCGCAGTTTGCGAGTGAACGAGGACTTCCCTTTGTAGATCTTTCTTCTTAGGCTTGTTCTTGGTCGAGGAGGAGGTAGGTAGTAGTTGCTTTTTCGTACCTCATGGTGAAGTTGACGTTGCCGGCATACTCGCCGTTACTTTTGTCCTACATCGCGCACCAAAAGCTTAGATTTCATTGACTCAGCACTTATGCACATATATTCACCCCCCCTCCCGATACACAGCAGGAGCTGATAGTCTGTACTCTATAGGTGAATACTTGCACAATTAGTGTTTAAAATTAATGCGGCTGTTGAATATGCTCAAAATATACAAATTACATACAGGGGAACTTGCAAAATTATTCTTGTTAGTTGTTGTTGTGTTCCTGATGAGTCCGGGAATCTCGCTTGCAGCAGCGCCAACGACATCGACTCTTTCTCCAATCGATGGCGAAGATGATGCTGAACAGGATACAAATCTTGTCATTACATTCAGCGAGTCAGTAACTGCAACGACCACTATAAGCAGTTTTGTCACTATAAAAAAGTCGGATGATGACTCCACCATTGAGGCCATAGATGTTTCGGGCAGTCAGGTCACCGGCAGCGGTTCTGTCACCATTACAGTAAACCCGACGTCGGACTTGAGTGCTGGAACGTCCTATTACGTACAAATTGATAGCAATGCCTTCTTTAACGGAACCGATGAATATTATGCAGGTATCAGCGATACAACTACCTGGAATTTCCAGGTTTCCGGCGGTGGAGGCAGTGGAACTCTTACAACTCCGCCAGCGCCAAATGTTAGTGTTCGCCTTGATGGAAGTGTCGCTACCGTTTCAGGGAGCTATGGTGGCGATGTAATAGCCGACGAAGTTGGTTTTACATACGAAAATAGCGGGAGTGAAAAGAGTGTATCTTTTAGCGGCAGACCGTCAGGTTTTAGTTATATAGTTCGTAACCTAGAGTGCGGAACACATTACACCTTTATTGGCTATGCCAAAAATAGTGTAGCCACTTCGTATTCTGATGGAGTAAAAATAAGCACTGGAGCTTGTTCTGTCGCGGAAGAAGTGACTGCACCTGAATCTCCGGAAGATGCCGGAACAGCAGCTATCGCAGAACTATTAGCGCAAATCGCTCAATTACAAACACAGCTTCTGGCTCTTCAGGGAGGTGGTGTTAATACAGGAGCCACGTGTGAATTTACCCGAGATTTGACTCTTGACTCCAGCGGGGCTGACATCACCTGTCTTCAGAATTACTTGATCTCAACCGGCCATTTCACTTTCTCAGGTGGCGCAACCGGCTATTTCGGTCCAATCACTCAATCGGCCGTTGCCGTTTGGCAAGCCGCTAACGGAGTTTCTCCGGCTGCTGGCTATTTTGGTACAATTTCGCAGGAAAAATATACAGAAGTCAACGTGGTACAACGATGAGTCGAGCTCTCGTTTCGTTTTAATTCTTATATTTTCGTAGAAAAGCCGCAATTGCGGACATGCCGTTTCTTTTAAACTAAATTTGTTCTTGGTCGAGAAGAAGCAGGCAGGTGCTGGTCGCGTTCTTGATGTGCTTCATGGTGAACCTGACGTTTCCGTCGGTCGCGGTTGTGGCACCTGTGATCACAAAACCCCGTGGGTTCGCTCCGTTCATCGCATCAATCTGACTAGCGCGGAACTTAGGCGCGCGCCATATCTGATAGAAGTATGGGCGGTGCTTGTCTATGTAGAATGCGTAAATCGGCGCGACGCCGCAGTCGGACACTACGTCACTGTCGGAGTATGTTGAAAAATCTCGCAAGCGCCTAAACGTCTTGGGGTCAGCCGAAGGAACTGTGAGCGGAGAATTCGCGTTGATGAGCGGCCGCATATAAACAACGCCTTCGTCAACGAATGCATACTCGTCTACAGCGACAGCTCCCTCGGGCAAGGTAAATTCTGGTTCCAGCGGGAGCGTCTTCTTGCCCGAATCGGACGTTGGTTGTGCCTCTTCCGTACCTTCGTCTAGGACGAGGGGCGACGTCGTCGAGGTACGCTCGCCTTCAGACGCAATCACGCCGCCAGAAGGTGATGCGGTGCCCGAAGTAAGCAACACGTGTGCCACAATAAGAACCGCAACAGTCCCAACAATTGCCGCAACGATGTATTTCCCTGAAAAATTCATAGAATGAGATTATACCTCAAATTTTATCGAGTTTTAGGACACTGATAGAGGGGAACGTTCTTTCTTGTGCTTCAATATGGGCAAGAATGTTGTGTCCGAAGGAAGTGTCTGGATTGAGGGCCACGATTTCCTCAGCCTTTTCTTTCGCGAGCGCGAGATTGCCGCTGTAAAGCTCAAGCAGTGCTTCCATGGTGGGTGTAAGCAAGTTCCCCGGAGAGAGTTCGTACCCACGTGCCACGAGCTCTTTCGCCTCTTCAAGCTGATTCTCACCACCGAGTACTCGTGCAACGGAGAAAAGATACGCAAGATTCATGCGCGCTCGGTAATGATTCGGTTGCACCGCAATATATCGGCGATACTGATCTTGATATACACCGAGTTCGACAAGCGCAACCTGTAGCGTTTGCGCATCAAGCTTTGCTTCTGCGATACGCGCGAGCGTGCCGTTCACGAGCGAGGTCGAAGTCTGGCGCAAGGCCTCGAAGCTTGAGATACGCGAAGTCGCCGTTTCAATGTACTCGAGCCGCTTTTCTGCGTCGAGCGTTACAAAGATACGATAGTGTGCATTCTGTCGGTTCATCTCCGCGAACGCGTAATACGCGCCTATTGCAATTAGCAATCCGAGTGCACTTGCACCAAGCTTGTAGTACGTTCGCTGGTCGCGCGGCACGTCGCTTGAAGCGTCCGGCGACATCGTTCGCTCAAGCCACAGCGCGTAGCCGCCCAGCACTCCGAGGAGTGCGTAGGAGCCGATAGTGTCGAAGCCCGTCTGAAGCTGAAGAAAGTGCGCGAGCGGCAAGGCATAGAGAAGCACGGCTTCCGGCTCTCCTATGAATTCGCGTAAACGAGCTCGGTATACGGTCCATAGAAAAGCGACCGCGACAACGAGATGCGCGATGGCGCCGAGAATGCCGACGTTTACGAGCGTGTCGATAATGACGTTGTGCGCACGGTCAAACCACACTTCGCCGATATACTCATCTTGATACAAGCGATTGTCGAAATGCCATTGATGCGCCTGCTCGAAGTTTTCCGGCCCCCAGCCCAAAAGAGGTCGATCTTTAAACGCCTCAAAGCCGCTCTGCCACACGAGAATACGTGCGGCGGTAGAAGCTTCTATGTACTTCTCTTGTACGATGCTTCCTGGTGTAAAGAGAAGTGAGAGTCCCGAGAAGGCCCCAACGACAAAAAGCGCAGTCCATGCAAGAAGCGTAGGCTTTTTGTAGGAACCTCCGAACCTTCGCACGGCGAGATATCCGCCGAAGAATACGAGAAGAAGTATTGCGGCTGCACTCGAGGCGCGCGCGCTACCGAGAAGCGCCATAGGGTCTGCCAATACGCTCGTGAGCGCCGTTTTCCCCAAAAATATTCCGCTATTGAAAAGAATTGGCGCGAAAAACATCAATACGCCCGATCCGAGAAGCGCGTACCACCAGCGCGTTTTCGGCGTCGTGCGCATAAGCTCAATGAGAGTGATGACGAGTGCTAGCAAAAGAAATGTCCCGGCAAATGTCGTGTTGCCAAATGTATAGCCGCCAATGTCGAGGTTGGTCCAGAAAATGCGCCCCGATACACCAAGTCCCTCAGTACCGAGAAGTGTAAAGAAACTGTAGACGCCCGCCGAGAGTGCAATTGTACGGCGAGCAAGTGTCCAATCACGCTCACGCAAAAACTCTCCGAGAACGAGCGAGAGCACTGCGATGTGTGTGAGAAAGTACACGCCACTTGCGCGCAAAATATCGCCGAAGATAGAGCGCTCTGGAAAAACGCCGAAGATGGCAGAGAGCCAGTAGAGCCCAAGAAGCGTTACCCCCGCCCAGAGAAGCGGACGGCCTCTCAGAAAAATCGAATGCTTGCCACTCCATAGCGCCCACGCGGCAATGCCAGAGACTAGCAAAACGCCTGCAACGACCAGGAAAAACTTGGCATTTACCGCTGCGTGGAAAAGATGCCGCGAGGTCGCGAACGGAAGAAGCGCGAAGAGTGCCGCCGTAAGAATTCCGAAGACAGAGTAGCGATTCACCGCACAAGTTTAGCAGAGCAGACGGGCAAACTCTACTTCGCTCCTCGCCTGCTCACAGACGAGGAGCTACGAAGAGCAAACCAAAAACTCCCCCTTTCGGGGGAGTTTTTGTGCGTACTTTGTACAGCGTACGCTACCAGGAGTCCGACGTTACGAGATGTCCGTTTCTTCAGCCAACCAAAGGTTAGTTGAGAGAGATCGGATCGGTCTTGTAGTCTTCGAGATCGAAGGTGTACAAGTTGTACGTCGTTGTGTCTGATGCGGCCCACGCGATTGCCTGGAGGAGCATGCGGTAGAGACCGTCGTCCTCTGCAGAATCGTTAGTCTGCGTGACCGTGATCGTGATCTGGGTCGATTCACCGTCCGAGAGCTCGATGTTGCCAACGCTCGAAGTTTTCGAGGCACCACTGCCCGTCGTGAAGCTGACGAGGTCAGCCAAGTCGTCGGTCGTTGCTGTACCCGAGTCTTCGACTACGTAGAGGTGACCGTTGGTCGCTTCTGACGTAGACGTAATGGTCGTGGTCGTGGTTGCCGTCGTCGAGGTTGCAAGGTAGGCCGAACCGTCGAACGCTTCGACGTTGAAGACAACCTTGAACGTACCGGTGTCGTCGTCAGCACCATCGTCAACAGCGACCGATTCGGACGCCGAGACAAAGGTTACGTTGATGCCGGAGTCGTAGAGAGCCAAGGCATCGCCGAGAGCAGTACCAGTCTTATCGCCTGCAGCAAGGTTTTCACCCGTCTCATCCTCCGCATCTGTTACGTTGCGGTTAGAGGCAGTGAATTCCGCCTTGAGTGTGTCGCCATCATCGAAGGCAGTCGAGCCCGTACCTTCGGTGTCGTTGACGTCAGCGCGGACGATAACGGTGACCACATCGTCTCCATCGATGGTGTAGTCGAGGTCATCGAAGGTGACGGAAGCTGCCGCCGCACTTGTCGAGATGTTCTCGGAGTACTCTACGCCGTCAATCTCGAGGTAGAGCACGCTCGCGATGTCGTCGATATCGTCGGTTCCCGTCACCGTAAGGGTAATCGGGATGTCACGGACGCGAATCTCGCCGTTTTCTGCTTCGAGCGTGAAGCGCAAGAGCTCGACGCCATCGGTGTCGCTTGTGTCGTCAACATCGACGATATAGCTGTCAGGGCTGTCGTTGTGCAAGACAGCCTTGAGCGTAACATCTTCCGCCGTCGCGAAGGTCTGGAAGGTGAACTGACGCTCTTCAGCGTCGGTCGTCGTGTCGTTGTTGCCAGTGTCTTGGATGTCTCCCGTCGATGTGTCAGTGACGGTTGCGCCCTGTGCATCGCGGAAGCGGACTGCTTCGAAGCCAACGTTCCAGTTCTCTCCGGCGTTCGTAGAGTCGAGGTTGCTGACACCCGAGACTGCGACTACGAGATCGCCTCTCTCGTCTGCGCGGATGATAGAACCCGATCCAAGAGAAACGGTCCTGCTGTAGTTGTTGTCGTCGTCGAAGTCACTTGCATCCAAGCGAGCAACTTCCTTGCCGTCAAACCAAACAGACACTTCGTCTGCGTAGTCGTCGAGGTCAGTGTCTGCGCCAGTGTCGGCGTAGTCGAAGTTGATCGTTACGGCCGTGAGCTCGATGTCGGAGCCTTCGTCGGCCTCGATGTCGAGGCCTGCGACTTCTACGTCGTTGGCACCTTCACCAACATCCTCATTGTTGAGACTACCGATGAAGTCAACGTCGGTGATTGAACCCGCGCCACCCTGGAGCGGAGCTCCCGGAGCTGTCGGAGTACCCGGCGTTGTCGGAGTTGTCGGAGCGGCCGCACAGAGGCTGTTTGCCTGTGAGCGGGAGATCGGACCCCAGTATCCAGCCGTCGGCGTGATGCCGTACTTTGCCTGGAACTGCGAGACCGCTGCTCGCGTCAATGCGCCGAAGTAGCTTGACTCGTTGCCCGGAGAACCTGCTCCGGTTGTCGCGACCTGTGCGCCGTCGACACTGTTAAGGAATTTTTGTACTGCCATGACCTCTCCTCCCGTGCTTCCTACTGTGAGGTTCTGCGTGAAGGTGGTGCTGCAGTTGAGTCCCCCTACCTGCTGGGAACCCGTGCCGCCCTGAAGGGCTGCGATCTGCGCGAGCAGTGTCTGGATCTGCGCCTGCAATTCTTCGATCGTCACCGCTTTCGCCGGAGTGGCGAAAGAGAAAGTGAGAGCGAGAACGAGACCAAGACCAAGAGCAACTGTCGCGACGTTCTTTGTTGCTAATGATTTAATCATACATTTTGTTTGACCTTTTCCCATTACTTTCTAAGAAATCCTTGAAAAGTGCTGGGCGCACAGATTTCCTTTCGACAGAGAAATGTGTGCATTTCGTTGTGTCTTCTAACGTAACTAATAACTTGAAGACAACTTAATAATTGGGCTTTCGCCCGCATATCGTTTTCGCTCGCTCGGAAATGAAAATGAATTTTCATTTCGCTCGCTCGCTCAACGATAATTTTGCTAGCCCGAAGCACTTATCTATTAATATGAGTGCAGCGAGGTTAGCAGCAAGAAGTTTAGAGTCGTTTCATTTCGTGCAACCGTAACCGAACAAGTACAGACATTCAGAAATTTTGTTTGGATATGATTCCAAACAACGACGTATACGAGACGATCATTTCGCCTCGAAATTTTTTCCACTATGCAAATGTCAGAGAACTGAGCAGAGAGAACTATTCGCCACTCTCGCTTTTACGATGACATCCTTTAGCAAAAGATGCATCGCGGCAATTATATATCCCGCGAGAAGTGTGCACTATAGAGCACTCACTGCTGTTTTGTGGATAACTTGTGGCCTAAACGCTTGCGTTTCAAGACTATCGAGACCAACCAGTTACCCGCATACATATACCCTCCCGCACCGCGGAAGTCAACTATTGAGACGGCTGGGCTGGGCAAATCTTTCTTCGGCCCGTATACCACCTACGAGGAGACAGCCGAGTATACACTCCAGCGTTTGGACCCAGATTTGCTGACGCTGCCCGACTCACCGAGGGCTTTGAGTTCGCGCTGGATCATTTTTTCGCTGTATTCGGGCAGACTCGATACAATGTCCTTTATCCCAAGTTGCCCCTGGCTTTTCAAGACCCCGAGGATCCGCTCGCCCCTCTGACCTGTCGTTTCTGCGTTTCTATCGGACATTTCTCGGTGTTCTCGCTTGTCCTTTATAGGACGCGCCGTCTCTCTGACAACGCGCGCGTCCGATACATGACGCGGCGGTGTCTCAAAGCCTCCATCGAGAAAATCTTCCTTTTCAAAGGACGCGCTTTCTGAAAGTGCTGTCCTTTGGGAAACAAGAATGAAATTCCCCAGTTCATCGAGCGCTTCAATGAGCGCATCAGCGTTTTGTGGTGAGATGTGTCCCGATACAGAAAGAATCCTCACGCCCGATACGAGCTTCCGCATGCACTCATGGGTACCCTTGGAGGCAGCGGATTCCGGATTTCGCATTTCGTCGCCGAGCAAAAAAATGTGCTCAAGGAGATCGAGGCCGGATTCCCGCACGAGCGTGCGAGCCGGCTCTCTTTCGGAGACATGGTTGGTAACCAGGTGGAGCGCAGCAACAATGCGCTCTGCTCGCTGATACGCGCGTGAGGCCGAGATATTGGCCCCAAATGCCTCAATTCGAAGTGTCCTATTCCCGAGGAAACGTGTTAGGTGGTCCTTTTTAGCTACGTCCTTTATATCGTCCATTGTGACCGCACGACGCGTCTTTAAGGCTCCCCATACCCGGCACGCAGTACATGTCGATTATATAAAGGACAGGCGGCGGCGCAATAGGCTCTCGAACGTCGCGCGCGAAGCGAGACGAACGCCACCGGCCGAAAGCGTAACAAACGCGCGAAGAAGTACGCACATGCATCGGAATGATATGATGTTGCCATGAAAGGAAAGAAGCGAAATGGCAAGAACAAACGGAAAAAGAAGGAAGAAGATTTTGAAGAAGACTCGGGACGGCGCATAAGCAGCGAGGTCATGCGCGGGGTCTCGGCCATTTTTTTTATGGCTTTTGCCGGCTTCCTCATACTCGCAAGTTCGGGAAACGGCGGCGTAGTCGGCTCTACGATGTATGAGTGGCTCTCGTATCTTCTTGGGGTCGGCTACATGCTCCTCCCTCTCTCTCTCATACTGCTCGCCATAGCGATACTCCGATCCTTTGAACGTTACTTTGGAGTGATCGAGCTCGGGAGTATGGCAGTATTTCTCGCCGCTACCCTGAGCTTAGTGAACATTGCGCTCCCCGGGAAAGGAGGGGTCTTGGGCGAAGCGATTTCAAAGCCAATCATTGCGGCGGTTGCAACGCCCTCAGCTGTCATCTTTCTTACCACATTCGCGATTGCGGCCCTCATCATCGCGTTCAATATTCATCTGGGTCAAATATATGCATTCTTCCGCAATCTTGTATGGAGAGAACCAGCAGATGAAGAGGAGGATCTTACAGACGCTCCTGTAACGGGTCTCCCAGAGGAAGAGGCTGACGAGGAGGAGGCTGACGAAGAAGCCGCGGAAGAGGAGAAGAGGCCCGGTATATCGGCGTTCTTCCAGAGAAAGGAAATGGCACATGAAAACCCAAGCGAGACCTCGGAAGGTTTTCCTATTATCGCGGCGACAGGTACAACCTACACGCCACCGCCAATTTCTATCCTCGCAAAAAACAAGGGGCGGCCGGAGGTGGGCGATGTGAAGGCGAACATGAACATCATCAAACGCACGCTCGCCAATTTTGGCATCATGGTGGAGATGGATGAGGCTTCGATAGGCCCGACCGTAACCCGCTACGCGATGAAGCCCGCGGAGGGCGTGCGACTCTCGAAGATCATTGCTCTCCAGAGTAACCTTGAGCTCGCGCTCGCCGCGGCTCCGGTGCGTATCGAAGCACCCATCCCCGGGAAATCGCTCGTCGGCGTCGAGGTGCCCAACATCGCGCGTACAACGCTCGGCCTCGCTCCCCTCTTCTCCGATCCCGCTTTCACCGATTCCGACAAACCTCTCCTGCTTTCGCTCGGCCGCTCCATCACCGGCGCCCCACACTTCGCCGATCTCGCGCGCATGCCGCACATGCTCGTGGCAGGCACGACGGGCGCGGGAAAGAGTGTGGCGATACACGACTTTATAATCAGCCTCCTCTACCGATGCGGACCAGAGCGACTGCGATTCATCATGGTCGACCCCAAGCGCGTCGAGCTTACGCTCTACAATTCCATCCCCCATCTCCTCACACCTGTCATAACCGACGCCAAAAAAGCCATCCTCGCCCTCAAGTGGCTCACGAAGGAAATGGAGCGACGCTACAACATCCTTGAGACAGAGGCCGTGCGCGACATCGCTTCCTACCACGCAAACGTCGTCGCACCAGCTGTGACAAAGGCTCAGGCAGGCGGAACTTCGGAAGAGAAAATGCCTGAAGCGATGCCCTACATCGTCGTCTTCATAGACGAGCTCGCGGACATCATGACTGCGTACCCGCGCGAGCTTGAGGCGGGCATCGTGCGTTTGGCACAGATGAGCCGCGCCGTGGGCATCCACCTCGTGCTCTCCACACAGCGGCCAAGCGTGAAGGTCATCACCGGCCTCATCAAGGCAAACATCCCGGCGCGCGTCGCCTTCCAGGTTGCCTCGCAGATTGATTCACGGACGATCCTCGACACAGGCGGCGCAGAAAAGCTCCTCGGTGCCGGCGATATGCTCTTCCTTTCAGGTGAGATGAGCAAGCCGCGCCGTATCCAAGCTCCACTCATCTCCGAAACAGAAGTGAAAAAGGTCGTTGCGCACATTGCTCGACACAACGAGGCGGAGATTTTAAGTGAGATCGATTTTACTGAATCGAGATCAGGATCGCCCGATCCTATTTTCTCTTCCATGGCAGACGACGACGAAGGAGACGAGCTCTACAGCGATGCAAAACGCACGGTGATCGAGGCCGGAAAAGCTTCGACCTCATACTTGCAGAGAAAGCTTGGCATCGGCTACGCGCGCGCCGCGCGACTTATGGACCTTCTCGAGGACCGCGGCGTCATCGGCCCGTCCGATGGTGCGAAACCGCGCGACATAATCGGTGAAGGCAACGCGGATGAGCTTGCAGAAGAGCCAGACGAAGAGGGCGCGGGCCTCGAAGACGCTGATGAAGAGCGGGACGAGTCGCGGAATTAGTGTATGTTGCCCTATCGAGACAGTCGCGTTACCCGCTATGTCCTCATAGCCTTTTTCCTGCTTATTGCCGCGTACGCATATTACGAAGGTCGCGGCCTCCTCTATGGACCCGTTATCGAGATTGAGAATCACGTACTCGAGGTTTCCGACCCATTTATCACGATAGAGGGAGGGACGAGACGCATCACCGCTCTTTTCTTGAACGGTAAACAGGTTCCAGTAACTGAAGACGGCGCATTTTCCGAGGGACATGTCTTGGCACCTGGATACAATCGCATCATCCTCTCTGCACGCGACCGTTGGGGCAAGGAAACAGAGCGTGTCATCGAGCTCGTATACACAAAAGACCCGGCTTCCGCCTTCTGATACACTTAACCTTACTATGGCGAAGAAACAAAAAGCACCCCCCAAGGAAGTCGGTACTGGCACGAACAAGGACATCGAGCGCGCGATTTCCGAGATCAAAACAAAGTTTGGCGACGACGCCATTATGAAACTCGGCGACACGCCGAAAGTGGACATCAACGCCATCTCTACAGGCTCTATCGGCATCGACTGGGCGCTCGGCATCGGTGGGCTCCCGCGCGGACGCATCATCGAGGTGTTTGGGCCCGAGAGCTCCGGTAAGACGACGCTCACGCTCCACACGATCGCAGAGGCACAGAAAAAGGGTGGCGTGTGTGCGTTCGTCGACGCAGAACATGCACTCGATCCAGAATACGCAAAGAGACTCGGTGTGAAGATTGAGGACCTGCTCGTTTCGCAACCCGACACCGGTGAGCAAGCACTTGAGATCGTTGAATCGCTCGTCCGAAGCGGCAAGATCGACGTCATCGTCATCGACTCCGTTGCCGCACTCACTCCCAAAGACGAGATCGAGGGCGACATGGGCGCACAACACGTGGGCAAGCAAGCGCGCCTTATGAGCCAAGCTTTGCGCAAGTTGACCGCCATCGTCGCCAAAACAAAGACAGTTGTGATCTTCATCAACCAGATCCGCATGCAGATCGGGATGATGTTTGGAAATCCTGAGACGACGCCAGGCGGAAAAGCCTTGAAATTTTACACATCCGTCCGTATTGATATTCGTCGCATCGCACAGATCAAAAAAGGAGATGAGGTCATGGGAGGACGGCATCGCGTGAAGATCGTAAAGAACAAGGTCGCTGCGCCCTTTCGCCAGACGGAATTCGACATGCTCTACGGTGAAGGCATCTCACGCGAGGGCGAGGTACTCGCGCTCGGCGAGAAATACAGCATTGTCCAAAAATCCTCGGCGGGAGCGTACCAGTATGGCGAACACAAGCTCGGCCGCGGATACGACGCCGCGCGCACGTTCCTCCACGACAACAAACCGATCCTTAATCAAATCCTGAAAGACATCCGCGCAGCGCTCGTCGGCAAACCCATTCCCTCCTCGGGAGAGTGACCCCTGTGCCCCAGGCACAAAAACCAGCTAAAAGCTTGTGTGTTCCGCACATGTATGTATTATTGCGCAAGGCACATTTGCGGCGAGTCTATCGCCCAAATTTATCCATCGAAAAGTTGTAAAAGTTGTACCAGAAATGAGCACAACGAGTCCGCAAAGGACCAACACAAAAAAGAAGAACGGAAAGAAGAAAAAGAATGGGCCGAAGAAGTTTTGGTTGCTCGGCCGTGAAGAAATAAACACCGGACACTTTGATATAACCCCTGAGGGGACGCTTTTAGTGCGCGAGGGTAACTACAAATACAACATCCACGACGTCATCAAAAAGCACGGATCCCCGACCGAGATATTCTTCCCCACGATCGTCGAAAATCGCGTCCGCGACCTCATAGAGACCTTCAACGCCTACATCAAGGTCACGGGCTACAAGGGCCGCTTTCACTACCACTACCCAATGAAGGTCAATCAGAACCGCGAGTTTGTCTTGCCGGCAGTTGCAGAGGGGGCGAATCTCGATGTCGGGAGCGCCAACGAGCTTTTTCTCGTGAAGCGCATGATCGAGCAAGACAAATTCAACGAAAAGATCCGCGTCATCTGCAATGGTCCGAAGACCGAGCGCTACATGGACCTCATCGAAGAGTTGCGCGGCAAGGGCCTGACCGTCATCCCCATCATCGAGGACATGGTGGAGTTTGAGCGTATGAAAAAGTTCAAGGGCGAGGTCGGCATCCGTGTCGATCTCAACGTCAAGGTCGCGAGCCATTGGGACAAACGTTACAACCGATTCGGTTTTACGGAGGAAGAGATCCTCGACCTTGGTAAGATCCGCAACCTCTCTGTCCTGCACTATCACATCTCGAGCCAGATCGAGCGAGTAGACGGATTTATTCAACCCTTGAAGCGAGCACTCATGCTCTACTCGAAGCTTCGCGAAAAGCATCCTCAGCTCGACACGCTCGACATCGGCGGTGGTGGTGGTGTCCCCTACGACAAACGCAAGCGCTTCTACACCGGCAAAAATCTCATCAGTCAGATCGTAAAGACCGCTAAGCGGCAGTGCGACAAGCTCGGCGTCAGACATCCCAATCTCATTTGCGAATGGGGCCGCTACGTGGTCGCTCCCGCGCAAATTACCATCTACAAGGTCGTCTCGGAAAAGTATGCGTACAACAAGGGCGGCAACAGTTGGTACGTCATCGACGGAAGCTTCATGAACGACCTTCTCGACACATGGGCGATTAAGCAGAAGTGGCACGTCGTACCCGTGAATCATCTGCTTGAAAAGAAACTCAAGCGTGTGTGGCTCGCGGGAAGCTCATGTGATAGCGACGACAAGTACACCGCTGGTGGATCCTACGTACTTCTGCCACGCCTCTCCGAGGAATCCAGTCTGTACGTCGCATTTCTCGATACCGGTGCCTACCAAGACGCGCTCGCTTCGCACCACTGCCTCCTCTCCTCGCCCCTAAAGCTCGCCGCGCAAAACGGCGAACTCAAAGTGGTGCGCAAGCGTGAGACAGCGGAAGAGGTCGGTAAGCAGTTTGGCTGGTAACATGCTCGTATGCTAATGTTTGGCGACTTTCCGAAGGCGTACCGTGATCCCAATAGTGCGCAGATTGCGATACTCCCCGTCCCCTACGATGGCACTTCGACGTACGGCAAGGGCGCTGACAAAGGTCCTGCCGCGCTTCTTGCCGCTTCATATCAACTCGAGAACTACAATATCGAGACAAAGACCGAAAGCTACAAGCACGGCATCTGCGTCGAAAAACCTGTAACAGAAAAACGCTCGCCCGAGAAAATGGTCGCGGCGGTAGAGAAACGCGTCTCGGAAATTCTAAAGAAAGGAAAGCTGTGCGTGGTGCTCGGCGGTGAGCACTCGGTAACACCCGGCGCAGTGTATGCGCATGCAAAACATTACAATAATCTCTCGGTGCTCCAGCTCGACGCACACACCGACTTGCGTGAATCGTTCCACGGCTCCAAGAACAACCACGCATGCGCTATGGCGCGCGTGAAGGGTCACAAGCCGGTGCAGGTGGGCATTCGGAGTCTCGACGCAAGCGAGCTCGACACCATCGACATGAGCCGCGTCTTTTTCGCAAAAGACATTCACGACAATGATCGGTGGATGGACAAAGCGATCGCGAAGCTGGAAAAGCATGTCTACATCACGATCGACCTCGACGTCTTCGACCCGGGCATCATGCCCTCGACGGGTACACCCGAGCCAGGCGGCCTTGATTGGTATCGTGTGATCACCTTCCTCAAGAAAGTAAGCGAGGAGCGGAATATCGTCGGATTCGACGTAGTGGAGCTTTTGCCTCGCAAGGAAAACCCTGCTCCCGACTTTCTTGCGGCGAAGTTGGTATATACGCTCATAAGCTATATATTTGTAAGGAAGTTACCCGCTTAAGAAAATTTGGTCTATGGGCACGGTACTAATTATCGGCGCCGGCGGAGTGGGAAGTGTCACTGCGCACAAGTGCGCGATGAACCCGCAGGTGTTTACAAAGATCCATTTGGCTTCGAGAACGATCGCGAAACCGAATGCCATAAAAAAAGACATAAAGAAGCGGTGGGGTGTAAACATCACCACGCACACCGTTGACGCGGACATTTCGCGCAATGTTGAGAAGCTAATAAAAAAGACAAAGCCTGACATTGTTATCAACGTCGCCTTGCCGTACCAAGACCTCGCGATCATGGAGGCGTGTCTCGCGCGCGGTGTCCACTACATCGACACCGCCAATTACGAATCGCCACAAAATCCGCATTTCGAATACGCACCGCAATGGGCCTACCACAAACGCTTCAAAGAAAGAGGCCTCATGGCGGTTTTGGGCGCGGGGTTCGATCCGGGTGTTACCAACGCGTACATCGCCTACCTCGCGAAAAAGTACTTCGACACGATCGAATACGTCGACATCTTGGACGCCAACGCGGGAGATCATGGGAAATCGTTCGCGACGAACTTTAATCCGGAGATCAACATCCGCGAAGTTACACAGACGGTGCGCCATTGGAACAACAAAAAATGGGTAAAGACACCTCCCGTCATGGACGCCGGCAGCGTGCACTTCTCCTTCGATTACCCTGTCGCAGGTCCGCGCGAAAGCTACCTGCTCTATCACGAAGAAATGGAATCTCTCGTGAAGCACTTTCCTACAATTAAACGCCTGCGCTTTTGGATGACATTCTCGGAAAATTACCTCACGCACCTTCGCGTCATGGAGTCAATCGGTATTTCGCGTATCGACCCAATCGAGTACAAAGGCCGCAAAATCGTCCCGATACAGTTCCTGAAGGCGCTCCTCCCCGACCCGAGCTCTCTCGGCAAGAAATACAAGGGCAAGGCGGTCATCGGGTGTATCGTCACCGGTACCAAAGACGGGAAAGAGAGAACGAAATACATCTACAACGTCACCGACCATGCGAAGTGCTTCACGGAGGTGGGCTCACAGGCCGTTTCCTACACAGCGGGAGTCCCGCCGATGATCGCGGCAATGATGGTCTTGCAAGGAATCTGGAAAGGAGCAGGCGTCTTTAACATCGAGCAGCTCGATCCAGAACCATTCCTCGAAACACTCGCGAAAAACGGTCTGCCGTACCAGATCGTCAACCGCAAACCTCTGCCTGCTAAGATATAAACAATGGCGGAATACAATACAAAACGACCAGCCTCCACGCTGGATCTCTCAAAGATTGAAACGCCTTCCTTCGTCATCGAAGAGGCCCTGCTTCGACACAATCTCGACGTCCTTCGCTACGTAAAAGAAAAGACGGGGTGCAAAATGTACCAGGCGCTCAAAACGTGGGCGACGTGGCAGCTTTTCCCCGTTGTGCGCGAATATCTCGACGGTACCGAGGTGAGCTCAATCAACGAAGCGCGACTCGGCTACGAAGAATTCAACCATCATGTGCATATGTACGCTCCGGCGTACAAAGAAGAGGAGTTCGACGAGGTCTTGAAGTATTGCAGTACGATCATTTTTAATTCCTTTGAGCAGTGGCGTACATTCAAGCCGCGCGTTTTCGCGTATACAAAAGAGACGGGAAAGGCGATCGAGTGCGGACTGCGCGTCAATCCCGAGTACCTCCCGCACGACGATTCAGGAGGCTTATGGTCACCGGGCTCCCCCGGCTCACGACTCGGCACCCGTTTGAGTGAACTCGAGGCGGCGCTCAAAGCCGACCCGAATGCGCTTGACGGCATTGATGGCCTTCACTTTCATATGTTTTGGGACAGAACGTTTACTGAACTCAAAGAAGCTGTCGCGATAATCGAGAAGTCTTTTGGCACATACCTGCCAAAAATGAAGTGGGTCAATTTCGGCGGCGGACAAATGATAACGAACGACGATTACGATGTGGAGGGACTCATTGCCCTTCTCAACAGGATTCAGGAAACGTATGGCGTGGCCATACATTTGGAACCGGGTGCCGCGATCGTCAAAGACGCTGGGGTATTGGTGGCGAGCGTACTCGACATCGTGGAGCACGATAACGCACCGTACAAAATCGCGATCCTCGATATGTCGTTCAACGCGCACACGCCGGACTTCCTCCTCTTTCCTGATCTCGATATGCCCGTGCGCGATGCAAAAATCGTGCGAGATGAGAAAGAATTTGGACAGCACACAAACCTCTATCGCCTCGCCGGCGGCACGTGCGTGACGGGCGACCAGCTGAGCCACTTTCATTCTTTTAAGAATTCGCTCAAGGTCGGAGACACGGTCGTGATGGAAGACGCGATTCAATACAATCTGGTGCAATGCACGATGTTCAATGGTGTCCAGCACCCAAATATCGTGCTCTGGAAAGACGACAAGGCCGTGACAATACGCACCTTCACCTACGCGGATTACAAGGCACGAGTGGGTTGAAGTGCGGTGGACAAGCAAATATTTTTGAATACAATGCCGCCATGCTTAACTACAATGATATAAAGCCTGGGGTCGCCGTTCTCGTGGAAGGCGAACCGTACGTCTGCACGTGGAACAACATCATGCAGAAACAACAGCGCCGCCCTGTTAATCAGACAAAACTACGACACATTATTCGTGGCAATGTCGTCGAGTACTCCTTTCAGCAATCCGACAAACTCCAGGAGGCTGAAATCGAAACAAAGCCAGCTACCTTTATTTATGAAAAAAATGGCGAGTGGTGGTTCCACGAAATCGGAGACAAATCGAAGCGGTTTTCCGTCGACGCCGAAAAGATCGGTGATTCGGGCCGTTTTCTCAAATCCGACAGCGACGTAGATACGCTGTGGTTCCAAGGCGAACTCTTTCGCGTACGCCTCCCCATCAAAGTAGAGCTCAAGGTAGTGGAAGCGCCGCCGGATGTGCGTGGCAACACCGCGCAAGGCGGCTCGAAAATTGTGACACTTGAGACGGGCGCTACCATAAACGCCCCCATGTTCATACACGAGGGAGACGTCTTGCGCATCAACACCGAAACCGGCGAGTACGCAGAGCGCGCGTAAACTGACTTTCTTGAGTTTCTGACTCCTCGGCTCGGATGCCCCACTTTCCAGAAGTGTGGCATCGCTCGCTCTACGTCGTCCGTCGGTCTCTATCGCGTGTTCCTCAGCGTCTGCTCGATTGTCTGCGCAAGCCCTACATATGGCTCTGCTCGAGTATCGAGCTCAATCATGCCGGAAAGCGCAGAGTAGTTTGCGAGTGAGAATCCTAGTGTCGTGCGCAAAATGCGATCGATATACGAGAGTGTGATCGCGCGCAAACTGCGATCATTGCCAGACTTCGCGCTTTCCTTCACGGTCGTCGCGATACCTATCACCTCGCCCGAAGGAAACACTATCGGACCACCTGAAACACCAGCGGCACTAAGCGGCGACGGAGCGAGCACTAACACATCGTGATGCGGAAGCGCGAATGACTGGACCGAGGTCAGGTAAGTCTCCGCATGGGCTTGAGCAAGCTTGTTTTGCATATCTCGATATCGCACCCCTGCGCTCGGATACCCTGCCGCAATCACTTCCATCCCATCATCGAATCCCCCTGAATCAAGATCGGGTACGAGTGCCGGAAAGCGATCGGGTATTTCTCCCCGCTTAGCTCCGATAACACGCAAGAGTGCGAAGTCGAACTCGCCCGTCCCTCTGCTCGGTTGATTCTTCGTCGTCGCCTCGATCACGTTCTGTGCCCATGCGGGAGAAAGATATACAAGCTTTGCGCGATATTGATCTTTCGCGGGGGAGCCCGTGCGCACCATGCAACGCGCCGTGGTACGCCCTTCTTCGGGAAGGAGAAAATACTGCGCCACGTGCGCGTTTGTTAGGATTGTGCCGTTTTCGTGGATAAAAACGCCACTACCGGATGTGCTATATGTTCTCCCAGCTGTTTTAACACGACAATAGAGGTTCACCGTCGCGTCTTCGATAGAAGCGTCCTCGAGAGATGTACTCTGCGCCGATACATCGCCCGGCAACACGAAAGCAAGCACGAGGAGCAAAATCGTCACTATCCAACGTGATTGCATGAGCACCAGTATTGCACACTCTCCTTATTTCTGGATGAACGGCAAGAGCCCCATGAAGCGGGCGCGCTTGATTGCGGTCTCCACGGTGCGCTGCTGCTTCGCGGTCAGGTTTGAGCGCGTGCGCGCAATGATGCGGCCGTGAGGATTCACGAATTGCTTCAGGAGATCCACGTCTTTGTAATCAACGTAGCTGATATCGTTTTGTGTGAGAATGTTTGTCGACATACGTACTTTGTAATACTTTTAACGGATTAGAACGGGATATCGTCAGGATTAATATCGTCTTTTGGATACTCAATGCCGGATCCATTGTTTGAGGCAACCTCCTCCTCAGCATCGGCACGCTTGCCTCCACCACCACCTCCTCCTTTGGGCCCGAATTGCACACGATCAGCGACGACCTCGGTGCGGTATTTCTTCTCGCCACTCGATTTGTCATCCCAGCTCCTCGTCTGCATGCGGCCCTCGATGTAGGCTGAGCTCCCCTTCTTGAGGTACTGCGCCACGGTGTCGGCTTGGCGACCAAAGACGACCACGTTGTGAAAGTCGGTCTGCTCTTGCTTTTTGCCCTCGCGATCACGATACACGCGATTTGTCGCGATAGAAAAACTGCACACGTTCATCCCTGAAGGAAGCGCTCGCAACTCCGGATCTCGCGTGAGATTGCCGAAGAGAAGTGCTTTGTTGATGTACATATAACGATTATATCACTCTCGACGCTACTCAGTTGTGATGTCTTGAAGAGCTTTTTCGAGATCAACTTCCGAAACGGGTCCCTTCTTCTCTTCGATCGGAGTGGCGCCGCGGCGTGGTGTCGATTTGATGGTGTCGGTGCGCTTCACTTCGCGCAGGGTCGGCGCCTTGTACTTGGCGCGAGTGTCTTCACGTACCGTCTGGAAAACGATGTAGCGCATGACGTTCTTGTTTGCCTTGAGCGAATCCTCAAGCGCTTGTGCGGATCCGACACTTGCCTCAAACTTGATCCACCCGAAGTATCCACGGTCGTATTCTACTTGCTTGCCCTCTTCTTTCACGGTGAAAGGGTAGGCAAGCTTCATCAAAGAAGGCGCTCCCTCGGCGATAAAATTACCTCCGACCTTCTCGATCTCCGAGCGAATGCCCCCCACTACTTTTTCAAGATCCTCCTCCACAACACTCGGGACGACATGGTAGCCGACCTCGTAGATGCGGGAACGAATTTCTTCTGCTTCTGTCATATCAATAATAGGGCCTGCCTGCGCAGGCAAGGGGCACTGTAACACAGGCGGGACACCCTGTGCAACAAACTCTAGACATCGAAGACGCGGCGAGCGTTTTCGGCAATTTGTGCCCCAACCTTCTCAAAATCCTCTCCTTTGATGCGCGCAATGGCGCGCACGACTTCAACGACGTGCATGGGCTCGTTGCGCTTCCCCCGGTGCGGCACGGGAGTTACATAGGGAGCGTCTGTCTCGCTTAAGAGCATGTCGAGCGGAGCGTTTTTCACCACCTCGTCGTAATCGTGCGTAAAGGTGAGAACGCCCGTAAAGCTCAGCGTGAAGCCAAAATCAAGGAATTTCTTGGCTATATTCCAGTCTCCTGCAAAAAAGTGTACGTCGCCCTTCACTTTCGCATGTGTATGAATGATTTCGAGCGCGTCTTCATATGCATTACGAATATGGAGCATGAGCGGTTTCTCAAGATTATTCGCAAGCTCTATCTGCTCTATGAACGCCGTACTCTGCACCTCCTTTGTTTTCTCATCAAGACGAAAATAATCGAGCCCGCATTCGCCCACCGCAATCACCCGCGGAGAGCGGCCCATTTTTTCGTACTCAGATATGTCGAACACTTCGCCGCGCGAGGTGAACTCCTTGCCGCCTTCTCCTAATTCTTTTTCGTCATGGTACGACTTCGACGTATGTATCGGATGGAGCCCGATGGTCGCGTAGACGTGATCATATTTCTCCGCAAGCTCTACCGCCGATCTCGAGGTGTCTTTTTGCGTCCCGACGACGTTCATTGCCACCCCCTCTTCCTTCGCCCGCAGAATCACCTCTTCGCGGTCATCGTTGTATGCGACAAAGTTGGTGTGCGTATGCGCATCAAAATACTCGAAATCCATACTACTCTTTCCGAGGGAAAAGGTTCTCGGGTTTTTTGTTCGCCATGATTGCTTCGATGATTTTCTTGCTCGTCTCCGGTACGAGTGGTTCTAGCATCAAGTCGATCGCGGCGAGTTCCCTCACGAGCTCTTGTATAAGAGCTCTCCCTTTCTCGACATCAATCTTGACGACTTTGAATGGCTCCGTTTGATTTATTTTTTGGTCGAGTGCTTGAATCCTCAATTCAACATATTCGACAGCATCACTAAACTTGAACTGCTGTATCGCGTCAGCGTACTCTTGCGGATACGGAGTAAATTCAACTTTTACAGGCTCCGAGAGATTTGTTTGTGCGAGTTGCATGATTCGCGATGCAAGATTTCCAAGCCCATTGGCGAGGTCGGCATTGTAGGCTTCCTTGAAGCGCGCAGTGGTAAAGTCAGAATCCTCGAAGGGGTGGACGTGGCGTGCGAGGAAGTAGCGTAGGGCATCCGCCCCGTATTCCTCGACTATTGCGAGTGGGTCGATGACGTTGCCAATAGATTTTGACATTTTGTGCCCGCCGCTTGTGATAAAGCCGTGGTACACGACTTTGTCTGTCGTCGGCACACCTGCCGACATAAGCATCGCCTGCCACATGATAGACTGAAAACGCACTTGGTCTTTGCCTGCGAGCTGCACTGCTTCGCCTTCGTCCCAGTATTTCTTGAAATTTCCCTCTTTGTCATCCGGCCAGCCAAGTGTCGAGATGTAGTTGGTCAGCGCATCAAACCACACGTACATCACCTGCGCATCGTCTCCTGGCACCGGCACCCCCCACGGCATCTTCTCTCTCACGCGCGAAATACTGAAATCCTCGAGACCGCGCTGTACGAACTGAATCGCCTCCTGTCTACGCCACTCAGGAAGAATCACGCCTTCCCGCGAGAGGTATTCTTCGAGTCGCTCTTGGTAATTCGTGAGCTTGAAGAAATAGTTCTCTTCCTCTACCTCCTGCGGCACCATGGTGGAATGGTTTGGACATTTGCCATCTACCAAGTCGCTCTCTTTCAAAAACATCTCATCGCCCACGCAGTAGAGACCTTTGTACTTCTTTTTGTAAATGTCGCCCGCACGCTCGCATCGCTTCCACATTTCCTGCGCAGCCGCTATATGGTGCGAATCGGTGGTGCGAATGAAATGGAGACTTTGGTGCAGTTCGAGCTTTTCTTTGAGCCCGCGAAATTTCTCCGCGTACTCATCCGTATACGCCTGGACGTCTTTCCCTGCCTCTTGGGCTTTCTGGTAGATCTTGAGGCCGTGCTCGTCGGTACCGGTGTTGAAAAAGACAGGTGTGCCCGAGAGAAGTCGGTAACGCGCGGTGATATCTGCCTGCACGAGCTCAAGCGCAAAGCCGATGTGCGGATCGGCATTTACGTACGGAAGGGTCGTCGTGAGATAAAGTGCTTTGCTCATTTTGCTACTTCAGCAAATGCTTTGCGATCCCGAACGTCTCGCGCAAGCTCTTGTATCGTTGCCGCGACAGGAACCGAAAGGAGAATTCCAAGAAAGCCTGCGAGCTGTGCTCCGACGATGAGTGCCAAGATCACGAGTAGTGGTGGCACCCCGACGACGCGCGTGACGACAAGCGGATAGATGAGGTGGTTCTCGAATTGCTGGGCGATAACGTACAGCGCTATAGCGAGCAGGCCGAGTGTTACGCCGCCGTCGACGAATGCGATGCCGACCGCGGGAATCGCCGCCAAGGTCGGCCCGAAAACGGGGATAATCTCAAAAAGTGCCGCAATAACCGCCAAGAGAAGTGCGTGCGGCACACCGAGGATAGTGAGGCCGAGATATATCAAGACGCCGATAATAACGGCCAGCAAGAGCTGTCCTTGCATCCACAAGCCAATCTTCTTGCGAGAACGGCGCCAGAGATCGAGAAGATACGTCTGATACTTGCGCGGTGCGACGATGCGCAAAAAGTCGTCCACTCCCGTGTCCATGACAGCAAAATAGAATGAGAAAACGATAATGAGAATGAACGACAAGACGCCACCGAAGATACTCGCTATTGCCGTGAACGCGTTGCCAAACACCCCTGAAGCTTGCGCCGCATCGCGGACACCTCCCAAGAGGTCGATGTTCGAGAGTGTTGGCGTTCCAGCACCGAGTGCGATAGTGAATTCATCGAATGCGCTTATACGATCGAAGGCCTCAAGATACACAGGCAGAGAAGAGAGGAACACGGTGAGTTCGCTAAAGAGCGTCGGAACGAAAAAGTAGAATAGACCAAAAAACACCAGAAAGATGAGGACGTAGATGGCAAGAACACTCAAGACACGCGGCAATCCGTACGCCCGCAATCTGTCGACAGCAGGGTCGATCGCGGAGGATATAACGATCGCCGTGAGAAGTACGAGCAAGAGGTCTTTCAGAGTAAAAAGCAACCACGCTCCGAGAAGCACCACAACCGCCGTTACTATCGTGCCAGCCGTTATCGTAATTGCGACAGGACGGTCTCCCATTGGACCAATCGTATCACAGACTATGGCCGCGTTCATATTTAACTTCCATAGTATTCACGCGGCACAAGGGGCCGTAATCCCAAATAACTGAGGTGTTATTTGGGATTACGGCCCCTATGAGGCGGAGAAGCGAGGCAAGAGATCGCGCACGGCGACACGCTCTTGCGCTCCTGTGTCTCGATCACGCACTGTTACGGTGTCGTCTTCGAGCGTATCGAAGTCGATCGTTACGCAGAAAGGAGTGCCGATCTCATCTTGCCGGCGATAACGCTTCCCAATGTTGCCGTTGTCGTCCCACATAGTCTGTGGAATATCTTTTTTGATCATGTCGAATACTGCACGCGCCTTTTCCACAAGCTGGGGTTTATTTTTGAGGAGCGGAAATACTGCGACCTTGATCGGCGCCGCGGCCGAATTGAATTTGAGGTACGTGCGCGTCTCTCCCCCAAGCTCATCTTCTCGGTACGCAGAGACGAGGAGCGCGAGGATGGTGCGCTCGACACCAAACGAAGGTTCGATCACATGCGGCATGATCCTCTTGCCTCCCCCGTCCGGAGAATCGTCAAGGTAGCCGAGTTCGGCACCGGAATGCTTCGCATGTGCCAAAAGATCGAAATCAGTGCGATACGCAAGGCCATAGAGTTCTTTGCGACCAAATGGGAATTCGAATTCGAAATCGATAGTGCGTTTGCTGTAGTGCGCTCGATCGCCTTCCAGAACCTCGAGTTCGTGTACACGGTCGGTCGCGATACCCACGGCATCAATAAATCCGTACATCGCATTCTTCCATGCCTCAAAATTCTTTTCCCACTCGCCTGGACGCACGAAGTACTCGATCTCCATTTGCTCCATTTCTCGTACGCGAAATATAAAATCGCGCGGTGCGATCTCGTTTCTGAATGCTTTCCCTATTTGCGCAATGCCGAAGGGCAGTTTGGGATGAAGCGAATCGACAACGTTCTTGAAATTGACGAAAATCCCTCCCGCTGTCTCCGGTCGCAAATACGAAACCGACGACTCATCTTCGGCCGCACCAATGTGCGTCTTAAACATCATGTTGAACTGACGCACTTCGCCAAAAGTTCCTTTGCACTCAGGACATGCATCTCCTGCGTGGTCAGCACGAAAACGGCGCTTGCATTTTTTGCACTCAACCAAAGGGTCGGAGAATCCTGCCACGTGCCCGCTCGCCTCCCATGCGCGCGGATTCATGAGGATGGCCGCGTCGATGCCATACATGTCGGCACGATCTTGTACGAACATCCGCCACCAGAGATTTTTGATGTTGTTCTTCAGTTCGACGCCAAAAGGGCCGTAATCCCACGTGCCCGAGAGGCCGCCGTAAATCTCACTGCCAGGATAGATAAAACCGCGGCGTTTTGCGAGCGACACGATTTTTTCCATTGTTACATCCGCCATAGAAAGCACTACCGTACCACAGTCGCGCCGGTTGCACTAAAACCTGGGTCGCCGAGAATGTTGGTCGTTACGTCGCTCGCTGAGCGAGAGATTTCAGCGCCCGTCGATGCGTCGGTGCCGGTGAAAGAGATGCCTTGTAACAACACGGGCTCTTGTCCAATCTGGGAGGTAGAAGGGGTAAATCCTATGGCAATCGCTGCTTGTCGCGGCGAAGAGCCATTAAGCCCTGCCCCTGGCTCTATCGTGCCGACATCCCACGAAACGGTGCTATTGCTTTGATTAAACGTGAGTGTTTCAGAAGCCGGACTATAAATACCGACCCACCGTACATAGGGCGGGAGCGTTGCGGTAAGTTTCCCTCCCTCGACCTTGTTTGTCGTGTTGGTGAGAGTAAAGACGATCGCATATGTCGTCTCGACATCGGCTTGTGGCGGCAATGGCCCCGAACTTCCGAAGGGGTTCGCGTAGTAAAGCCCTTGAGCGACCATTGCGAGGTCGCTCGCAACAACAATCTTTTGCGAGGCTGTTGCTTGAAGGTTTTCAGGAACCCCGGATTCGGAAATGCGCTTACCCGCCGCGTTGACCGATATTGTGATGGAAGGATTGCGTATGCCTGCCAACGCTTCACTTGAAGGTATCTCGAAGGAGAACGAGACTGAGCCGCGATCTCCCGCTGCAATATTCGAGAAAACTCCTTGTGTTGTCGTTTTGTCCCACAAGACAACCCCATCACTCGAACGGTAAAAACCGTCAGACGAGATAAATGATTCGCCGTCGATTGGGATTCCCGAAAGTTTCGCTACGATGACCGCGTCTTGAATGCTCGTGGGAAGATTATTTTGCCAATTGATCAAAACATTTGCACGGCCATCGGGAGTTACGACAACATCCCCTCCGCTCGATTTATTGATCGCAATCGCGAGACCGAGAAAGACGTCCGATATCTTTAGATTAAACGACGCATCGGCGAGTACTGTCGTTATCGTCTCATCTTCCGGATTTTTGCGCGTCCCTACGCTATAGCGAAATACTCGCTCATCAGCACTCTCACCGACCTGCGTACCACGTATCGTAATCTCCCGCTTTTGACCCGGCGCGATGTCTCCAAGCTCCCACACATGTCCACCATCTATTGCACGAGCGGCTTTCGGATTCGTCGAACCGAGCGTAAAGCCGAAGGGATAGCTCGTCGTGAAAAGGACATCGCGAACGGCCGTATTCGCATTCGAAGCTACGGTCACAATAAATTCTACAGGCTGGCCCGATATCGTCTCGGTATTTCCGTCGATTGAGATAGAAAGTGGCGAAGAACTGAGCTCTGTCTGATACAAGGAAGAAGCGACAAAGATCGCGCTCGAACCCGTGAGTCGGTATTCGAGATCGACTGAGATCTGTACGTCTCCCCCGGTGCCAGCGAATATCGCCGATATTGTTCCTTGTCTCCGCCCACCCGCCTCAATGGTACCGAGCGATATCCTCTGAGTAGTAAGGTCGGTCGAAAGATCTGTCGGCGAGCGCGTGCCAGGAGGGTACGAAATGACGAGATCGGCGAGCTGGAGAGCCAGGTTGTTCCTATTGGTCACAACGATTTGGATTTGTACCGGCTCTCCTCCCGCGATCTGCGTGGGGCCGGAAATGTTGATATCGATATTGCGCGCCGTCGAGGAGGCGCCAGAACCAACGAAGAAGTAAAAAGAGAAAAAACCAACCGCTCCGATGAAAAATACCGCGGCACCGACGAGAAGCCAGCCGAGTACGCGGCGCGTGAGCTGGATAGAGTGCGGCGCAACGACTGTCTGGGCGACCCCTTGCTCGGGTGTGTGCCATTCTTCGCCGACGACAGGCCGTATCTCGTCCATCTGACGTCGCGGCCGTTCTTTTAATTTCTCAGAAAGGGTGCGCGAGTACATCGCGCGGCGTAGACGATCAATTCGCTCTTGCTCATTTTCCGATCCCGGGGTCTCCATTCGCTCAATGATAGCATCCTCCGATACTCGCGACGACGGACGAACTAGAGATGTGTCTCAGCAATCGCGCGATTCACAGAAGGAAGTAGTTTTTCCTTTAGACTTTCGGCTTCTCGAACATGCTCGCGCGCATAGCTCGTGTGGGTAAAGAGTGCCGTTTCGAGTGTCTCACCCGTAGGGCTACGACCGAGGGCCTCGGGTGATAGGTACCCAAGTCCGTAGAGAATGCGCGCCACGCATACAAGCTCGATCGTCGCACTCGAGTCCCCGGCAGTGTCCATGAGCGTCTGATGTGCTTCGGCGAGTGTCGAAAATACATAGCTATTCTCCTCCTCTCCGGCAACAAGGCGCCCAACGAGACGCGCAATGCGTGCGAAGGTGGCGCCACCTTCTCCGCTCTCTGCGCCTTGTATCGAGGTAGCGCCGCCTACCCTCCACCCGTGCTTTCCTCGAACGAGCGAAACGCGCGCACGGGAATAATTTTGAAGTGCAAAGCGCATGCGTGAGCTCTCTCTACGCACGGCAGAAGCACGAGCATACACGAGCCCGAAATCTCTCGTATAGAGTTTAAAGACCTTATCGGCCTCACCCTGCTCGAAACTCCCCAGAACAAGCGCCTCGGTGTTGTATTTTTGATACATGATGAACAGTGTACAGCTCTCAGCTATCAGTTGGCAGTAACGTTATCCTGGTGTTCGTGTCACGCTCGATTTCTGTAAGATGCTTTTCGACTATCGATTTGTTTTCCATAGAAATCTGAACGGAGATCTCTCCATGTTCGGAGTGATGGAGCTTGGCTTCCTTGCGTGCGTCTTGCACGAGCCGGATCGTGTCGCGCACCACTCCCTCATCTCGTAATTGCGGTGTGATGTTCGTGTCGAGCTCGATGACATCTCCAAAGACGATCTCCTTTACGTTTACCTCCTCTGCGATCGTGTCGAGATATTCGGGCGAGAGCCTAACGGTCAGAGGAATCGTAAGCATCGCTAGCGGCTGGCGCACTTTTACTTTCGCAGCCGCTCGCGCTTCGAGCGCTTTGGAAACAATCTCGCGCGCAGACGCCATGTCGTCGAGTGTTGTGTCTTTTCCTCGGAGCATCTTCTGAAGGAAATTCGCAGTCGCGCGAGGCTCGGGCCAGCTCGCGAGATGCACACTCTCTTCATCCTCCCCTTCACGTACTGATTGGAAGAGATGCTCGGCAAAGAACGGCATCGAAGGGGCCATGACCTTCGCAAGATCGAGGAGCACATAGCGCAATGTTGCAAGTGCCGTCCTTCTCGCCTCTCCATCTTCTTTAAATCTCTCGCGCGAGCGGCGCAGATACCACGTCGAGAGGTCGTCGATGAAGTCTGTGAGCGGCCGCGTCGCATTGTCGAGACGATACGCCTCGAATTCTTTCGTTACCGTGCGAATGAGTTCGTCGAGGCGCAGGAGAATCCAGCGATCGAGAACGTGCTCGCTCTTCCAGTCGCGCGGAGCTTCATTCGCATACAACTGGTAAAAGGCGAGAACATTGTTGAGGCGACCGATATTCTTCTTCATCACATCCTCCACGCCTTTCTCTGAGAAACTCAAATTCTCAGCCTGCATGACTGGAGATGAGAGTAGGTAAAACCGGAGCGCATCGGCGCCATACTTTCGCACGACATCCATCGGATCAGGATAATTCTTCAGCTTTTTCGACATTTTCTTCCCATCCTCCGCTAAGACAATGCCGTTTACGATGACGTTTTGGAATGCATTGGTATTGAATATTGAGGTCGCTAGTATGTGCATGTAATAAAACCATGCGCGCGTCTGGTCCAAGCCTTCGGCAATAAATTGCGCAGGGAAGGTTTTGTCGAACTCTTCTTTTTTCTCGAATGGATAGTGCCGCTCGCCGTAGGGCATCGAGCCGGAATCGAACCACGTGTCCAAGACATCGGAGATGCGGTGCATCACTCCCCCGCATTCGCAAGAAACCGTAATCTCATCGACGACATGTTTGTGGAGGTCGTTGATACTCTCACCACTTGCCTCTTCAAGCTCTGAAGCTGAGCCAAAAACTCGCTCTTTCTTACATTTCTCACATCGCCATAGCGGAATGACGCTCGCCCAGAAACGCTGACGACTGATAGACCAATCGCGTGCGCCCTCGAGCCACTTGCCCCAGCGCCCCTCCTTGATGTGCTCGGGCGACCAATTGATTGGCCGCGCGTTCTTCAAGATATTTTTCTTTTGTTCTTCGATTTTCACAAACCACGAGCTCGTCGCGTAGTTCAAGAGAGGGGTGTCGCACCGCCAGCAGTGCGGGTATGAGTGCGTTATATTTTCCTTCGAGAAGAAGGTGCCGTTCTCTTGCAGATATTTCAAGACGGCAATGTCGGTACCGAGGCGCACTCGATCATCGTCGCTGCGCGGTTTTACTTCTACCCCTGCAAAATCTTTTACCTCCGGCTTGAGGGTACCGTCGGGGGCGACATGCTGGACGAAAGGAAGATTCGCCTGCTTCAAAAGCTCCCAGTCGTCGGCGCCAAAGGCAGGCGCCTCATGTGCGATACCGGTCCCCGTATCGGTCGTCACAAAATCCGCCGCATAAACTTTCCATCCGTTCTCTCGATTCTTGAGCGACGTGTCGTTGTAGTAGTAATCAAACGGCGGTTCGTATTCAAGACCAACTAAATCACTTCCTTTTACGATCTTCTGTGGTTTCTGCTCTTCCTTTCCTGCGCTTATATAGAGCGAGGCATCGCCCTCCATACTCCATACTCCATACTCAATATCTTCTCCCACTGCGAGTGCAACATTGCCGGGTAAGGTCCACGGAGTCGTCGTCCACGCGAGCATGTACACATCTCCGGAAAGTCCGATCTTCTCCGGATTTTTCACCTTAAATTTCACCGTGACTGCGATGTCTTTCACGTCCTTGTACCCTTCCGAGACTTCTTGCTGAGAAAGCGTCGTCTCGCACCGCGGACACACGTGCATCGAGCGGTAGTCCTCGTAGACCAATCCCTTGTCGTAGAGTTGCTTGAAGACCCACCACACGCTCTCCATAAATGGCTTGTCCATGGTGCGGTAGGCCTCTCTCATGTCGGCCCATCGCCCGATGCGCGGGATGATCTTTTCCCATTCTTGAGCATAGGTGAGCACCTGCTCACGACAACGCTCGTTGAACTTCGCGACACCCATCTCCAGAATGTCTTTTTTGTGTTTGAAGCCCAACTCTTTTTCGACGATATTCTCTATCGGAAGCCCGTGGCAATCCCACCCCCATTTCCTCGGCACATGGTAGCCACGCATGGTCCAAAAGCGCGGCACGGCATCCTTAATAACACTCGCGACAATGTGACCGTAGTGTGGAAGGCCCGTCGCAAAAGGCGGGCCGTCATAAAAGACATACTTGCCTTTTGAGGCTTCTTTCTCGAGTGTTTTCTTGAAAATCTCGCGCTCGTCCCAAAGCGCGAGTATCTTTTCTTCACGTTCTGAAACATCGCTTTTTTGCCCCTCTTCGTTCATGAGAGCAACAATACTACATCCGCTCGGGAGCAGGAATGCCCAAGAGCCAGAGGCCGTTTTTGAGTGTCTGCCGAGCAGCGTCCGCGAGCGCGACCTTATGCGCTGCTTTTTCAGTACCGTCTAAGATCTGCTCTTGCGCATACCAGCTGTTGAACGCGCCGGCAAAACCCACGAGATAGTTCGCCACTAGTTGTGGTTCAAGGTTCTGGGCTGCCCGCTCGACAATATCGGGAAAGCGCGCCGCAAGACGAGAAAGCGCTGTGGGATCTGCTCTCACGTCGACTTTAGCATTCACGCCTTGTTCGTCTGCTTTTTCCATAATCGCACACGCTCGTGCATGGGCATACTGAATATATGGACCAGAATCTCCTTCGAGAGAGAGTGCTTGTTCGCGATTGAAGACGATGTCTTTGCCCGTCGCCTGTCTGAGTATCTGATATTTCACTGCCGCAACAGCGACCTGCTCCGCAAGCTTTTCAGGATCCTCCGCGCGACTTTCTTTTGCGCGCTCACGAGCAGCGTCGGTGAGGTCGGCCAGCAAAGATTCACCCGTTATGACATTGCCCTTGCGCGAAGACATCTTCCCTTCTGCAAATCGCATCATGCCGTGCGGGATATGCTTCGTCTTGCGGCCGATATCAGGAAAAATAATCTCTATTGCCTTGAGAATGACTTTAAAATAATCCTCCTGCTCCTGCGCCGTGACAATGATCGATTCATCGAGATCAGGCTCTTTTTCAAATTTTGCTTTGTTGAGGCCGAGCTCTTTCGCTTCATACGTCGGAAGACCTTTCGACGTGAGAAATACACGCGTGTGCAATCCGTATTTTTCTCCGGGAAAAACAACAGCACCCTGGCTTTCCTCAAACACCCCATCTCTCAAATGCGTCTTCACGATCTCGACCCCCTCAAGACCCTCGATGCCTTCGAAGAAATAGTAATCGAATTTCGTACCGAGCACTCTATAGATCTCTTCGAAACGCTCGAGCGAGACCTTGCGACCCTCTGCGTAGAGCGTATTTATCTCTTCGTTGTTTTTCTCGTAAACCTTCTTGTTGATCTCGTCGACCACCTCCTTGTTCTCTTCATAGTGCTCACTTCCGTACGCGTATGCTTCTCCCCAGCCAAGCTCTGGCTTCTGCATCTTGCCCCAGATGGTCTTCGCCACGTGCGGTCCCACATCGCCCTGCCAATTCGCCCGCACGACCGTGGCACCCGAAAAATCCAAGAGACGCGTAAATGCTTCTCCGATCGCATTGCTCATCAGGTGCCCAATATGAAATTCTTTAAAAGGATTCGGATCGGTGTACTCCACCATTATCTTTTTTTCTTTTTCATTCTCATTCGCACCCCACTTTGCACTCGTACGTGCGTCTTCAAGAGTTGCACCAATTGCTTCGGAGGAAAGATAAAAATTGATGAAGCCCGGGCCTGCGATCTCAATCTTCGCGACACCTACGACCTCTCCGAGTATTGAGACAATTTTCTCTGCTAGCTCCTTCGGTTTCATTCCTGCCTGTTTCGCCACTTGGAGCGCAACACCTGTCGCATAGTCACCATTCTGTAAATCTGAAGGGTGTTCGAGCGGGATACTTGCAAGCTCAAGGACAACGCCTAAGCCTTGCAGCGTTGTCTGAAGGACCTGTTTAAGCCTTTTCTGCATCGCCACATTGTACACTCGACTACTTGATTCCGGCGAGTTGCCCGATCCACGATGCATCTAACACCCGCAGTCTCAGGTCGCTTATAATGCAGTCATGGAGAGTGTCGCAAAAGGTAAGGAGGCCGTTCTGTATCGCCTGCCTGCAAATGACACAATTGAACGCTTTATCCTCACAACGCCCGAATCACGCGCGATCTGCAACGATCCACTCGTCTTCGGGGTCGCCTATACGACGGCACTCAAGAGGGCGGTCGCCCGGGGGCTCGAGCTCTTCCAAAAGGCATCGCTCCCCGTCGGCGATGAGCGTCACGCTTTCATACTGCACATCCTACGTGGGGGGTTGAACTTTGGCATTCGCGACGCCCTTTCTGAAGTGTTTGGGTGGAGTGCTACTACCTCCGCTTTCATATCTTCGCAACGCGCGCGCGAAGGCAAAGAGTGGCACATCACGGAAAGCTTTTACAAGAAAATCCCTGTCGTGCGTGAGGCCGATATCTTTTTCGGCGATGTGGTCGCGACAGGCGTCTCGCTGCGTCACGCACTTACTACTCTCCTCGAGGAACTCGCGGAGCACGGCGGCTCTTGTCGATCGATCACTTTCTTCACGATTGGCGGTGACGAGGCGGAGGCTCTTCTCAAAAACGCCGCGAAGCGCGCGGAAGCAGTATCAGGGGTTTCATGTATCGCCCGCGTCATATATTTTGAAGCTGTATTCGGCGTCGCGCGCGACGATTCACCACTCTCGATATTCATCCCCGATACCGATCTTCTGCGACATCCTGCTGTCCTCGCGCCAGAATTCGTCGCTTCGCAGGGCAAGCACATCACATACGCCCTGGAGCGCTGCGCCATCTACGATGCAGGCTCTCGTGCCTTTTACCCGCACGAATACTTGAGCGACGTGCGCGAGTATTGGGAAAAAGTACGCGCGCTCGGGGAAAACGGCATGAGCGTAATTCAGTATCTTTCTGAACGATATCCGGATGATACGCGCCTCGCGGATGGACGCTTCCGGGCAAAGCATGAAACAAGGGATTCGCTTGTTCTCCTCACAACAGAGCGCCTTGCGGCGCTCGACATCCTCCTTAAATAGAGGGGTGCTATTCGGTATCAATCCCCATCGAGCGTGCGGTGCCCGCGATGACCTTCTTGGCTTGCTCAATGTCGCCTGAGTTCAAATCTTCCATCTTCTCCTCCGCGATCTCCGTAAGCTGCTGCTTTGAGAGTCTACCCACCTTGTTTTGTGGCTTCTGGGAACCCTTCTCAAGCCCGAGCTTCTTCAAAATGAGGCGCGAGGCCGGCGGCTTCTTGACGATAAAACTGAACGAGCGGTCTTTGTAGACCGTCATCAAGACCGGGACAATATTGCCCGCCATCGCCTTCGTTTGGTTGTTGAACTGGTTGACGAACTCGCCAATGTTGACACCCGCTGGACCCAAGGCGGTACCCACAGGCGGCGCAGGCGTCGCTGCTCCCGCAGCGATCTGCAATTTGATGATTTTTGTGATTTCTTTTGCCATAGTGAATAGTCAGTAGTTAGTAGAAAGTAGTTAGTTGTGAAAATGCATTAGACACGCTGGACTTGGTCTGCTTCGAGCTCGACCGGGGTTTCCCTGCCGAACATCGGAACCAATACCTTAACCTTTCCACGCTCCTCGTCAATCTCGCCGACTTTGCCCTCAAGGTCCTTGAAGGGGCCGTCGATGATGATGACAGCATCGCCCTCGGAGAGATCGATCGCATGATGAACGACATCGCCCGAAGTGCGCTTGAAGATCTTGTCGACTTCTTCAGCCTCGAGTGGCACCGCCTGGTTGGCCGTGCCGACAAAGCCTGTCACCTGCGGAGTGTTTCTCACGACGCTCCACGCCTCGTCTGTTGCGACCATGTCTACCAAAACGTAGCCGGGAAAAATCTTCTCCTTCATTTCCGTCTTGCGACCATTTTTGATCTTTATTTTCTTCTCCGTAGGAACGACGACGTTGAATATCTTGTCTTTCACCCCGAAGGACTCGACGCGCTGCTTAAGATTGCGCGCTACAGCGTCTTCGTAGCCGGAATAGGTGTGTATCGCGTACCATTGTCGATCTTCTCCGTGTGTTTGTTTCATAATTGAGAAATGGGAGGTGTAATTAAAGCGTTTGATCGTCCTCTACCGGAGCGGCGGAATCGGTGTCGAGAATAATGCCGTCGGTCGTCGTCGAAACCGTTTGCTCAAATACTGCAGGTCTCTCAGGAAGTATCTGCACGACACGCGAGAGACCCGAGGTGAAGACGTAGTCGAAGAAGCCGAGGTATGCGGCGAAGAAGAGCGAGAGTGCAATAACGAACGCAGTATAGAGAATAGTCTGCATGCGCGTCGGCCATGCGACGTGATGCAACTCTCCGCGCGTGTCTTTCAAGTATTGAATAAAGCTCATATTGAATAGTTCGTGGTTAGTAGAAAGTAATTTGTAGTGGGATACAAGTCAAACGAGACATTTTAAAACCGCCTTCCGGCGGCTTAAGTACAATATAACTGAAAGCGCTTGCAAGTCAAGCGCTTTCCTTTTTCCCTCTAGCCTCCAGGCGAGTTGGGGCAGTGCATCCGGAAAGCCCCTCGCAGCCGCGCCGGCGGCGAGGGGAGCAGAAAATTCAGCAGAATTTTACGCGTGTTTTCCGGGCACACTACCTCGCGAGCGCTACCTTATTTCGTACGTCACGTTCACGTTTGAGACAATCTTATTCTCACCCACAGGAAGCTCGGGCGCTACCTTTATGGTCTCCGCCCGAATGGCAGTGTCTGCTCCGCCCAATCCATACGCGTATGGTGTCGGGTACCCGTAATCGTTTTCGTAGAATCCTGTTACGCGCACGATCTTGACCCCGAGCTGATCAGCGAGTTCCTCGGCCTTCGTTTGCGCGTCGGCAATCGCGAGTTCGCGCGCCTGTGTTTGGAGCGCATCTTCATCGTCGATGGTGAATGTAAGACCGCTCACGTTTGAAGCGCCGCGGCTTCCAACGCCAGAGAGGAGCGCGCCCGCCTCTTCAGTATCACGGACTTTCACTGTAAGAGTTTGACTCACCTGATACCCACGAAGCTCTTGACGCCCTGGTGGGCAATACCCCTCACTGCATACACTCTGAAGGTAGTCGTATTGAGGGTACACACTGTAGTCAGTGGTCTTGATGTCGCGCTCCTCAACTCCCTCTCCTTTCAAAAACGCAATAATACTGTTCGTCTTTTCGGTCGCCACCTCTTGCGCATCCTGCACTTCCTTCGCCTCTTCTTGCACGCTCACGCTAAACGTCGCAATGTCCGGCACCGCAAAGACCTCTCCTTCCCCTGAGACGGTAATGGTATTAGTCGCAGGGATCCCCGCACCAATGTAGCGAAGCCCTTTGAGCTCGCCGACCGTGAGAACGATAAGAAATATAATCAAAATACCCAAAACGCCCGAAAGCGCGGCAACGGGCTGTCGCATTGCGGCGATCACCTTGTCTACTATTTGTCCGTCCATATTAAAAACTGTGTTTACGAGCTAATAATTACGTGCATTGTAGCACCTCGCCATATGATGACGGAGCAGTGAACACGACCTTACCGAGGTAGAATGGCGCACGCTATACTAGAGCGGAACATGATCGAATTCGTTACGACACTGCTTCTTCAATATAAATACGCGGTTATGCTACCGACGGCGTTCTTTTTTGGCGCCCCGGTCGGGCTTGTTGCCGGATTTCTCTTACGCGTAGATGTCCTCGAACTTATACCTACCGCCCTCACGCTTGCCGCAGGAGAGCTCACAGCCGACGTGCTGTGGTACTGGCTTGGATACCGTTACGGAGATACCTTCGCGAGACGCTATGGACGGTATGTGAGTATTTCACAAGCAGGAATTTCATACGCAAAGGACCTCTTCAGTAGACATCACGACATCATTATCTTTACATCGAAACTCACCGCAGGATTCGGATTCGGCACTGCCATTATGTTTACCGCTGGCCTCTCACGTGTACCCTTCCGTCGCTACATGATGCTCAACATCGCCGGACAGTTCTTCTGGACCTCCGGTCTCTTATTCGTCGGATATTTCTTGGGGCACGTTTTTGTTCGAGTGAGCAACATCTTTGAAGGCTTGTCGCTTTTCGCCCTCATCATCATTGTTCTCGCATCATTCACCGGATTTAGTAAATATTTGCGGTCCGAGATGGGCTCTCGCGCACTATGACGATGCGCGGCAGTGCTCAGTCCAAGATGGTCGTGCTTGTCACCGACGCATGGCATCCGCAGGTAAACGGGGTGGTGACTGTTTACGACCACATCATTCCGATCCTCGAAAAGCGAGGGTATGCAGTCTCTGTAATACATCCGGGACTATTTCGGACAATTTCAATTCCTTTCTACCGAGAAATCCAACTAGCTATTTTCCCACGCAGACAGATGAGAAAGCAGTTGCTCAAAATGAAACCCGACGCTGTGCATATCGCAGTCGCAGGGCCTCTCGGAATTGCTGCCCGCGCAGTGTGCCGCGCACATGGCATCTCCTTCTCGACTGCCTACCACACACACTTTCAGAAATACGGCGGCATGTACCTGAAATTTTTTCTCCCACTCATCAATGCGTATCTCCGGTGGTTCCACAACAACGCAAACGCACTAACAACGGTTTCGACGGAGAGTCTGAAAACGGAACTTGCATCGTACGGATTCAAAAACCTCGTTCTGTGGCCGTTCGGCGTCGACACAGAAATGTTCAAGAGGAATCAAGCGCCTCGGCTACCCTCGCTTCAAAAACCAGTATTTACATTTTTCAGCAGACTGGCGCCCGAAAAAAGCCCAGAGCAGTTTCTCAATCTCCCGCTATTGGGAACCAAACTCGTCATTGGCGACGGCCCCGATCGCGCACGTCTCGAGAAATTGTACGGATCGAGTGCCACATTCGTCGGATATAAGAAGGGGCAAGACCTTGTCGACTGGCTCTCTATGAGTGATGTATTGGTCTTCCCTTCACGCACAGAGACGTTTGGACTTGTCGTGCTTGAGGCACTGGCGTGCGGCATCCCAGTCGCCGCGCATGACGTGATGGGTCCGCGCGACATCATCACTCCCGGCGTTGATGGATATCTCTCGGAAGATCTCGCAGACGCCGCAAAGAAGTGCCTCACTCTCTCGCGAAACGATTGCCGGAAAAAAGCTCTCGAGTATTCGTGGGAACGATCTGCCCGCGTGTTCACCGAGTGCCTTGGTTTCTACGAGACAACTTGAGCATCATGTAGTTTTGGCGAATCACCTCGATGGGTGAGATGACCCACATGATGTCGATGACCATTCTTATTTCTTCAAGGGTTCCCCTGAAAAAACCCGATTTTTGCGCCTTTCTTGTGTTGATGACGTTGTCGAGCCGCACAATGGCAATCCTCAAACGCTGTTCGATGATACGTTCGTTCATAAAAGATTCCACTCCGAATCGAGAGAGTTCAGTGATCTCTTTCGCATAATCCGATATCAATGTTCTCGGGAAAACACGCTCTCCCGAGACAAAATCAATGCCTATTGCGCGATACAGTGCCAAGCTGTTCCCACGCAACGAAATAGAAACATCCGCCCGGCCCGATATCACCGACTCAATCAATGCCGTGATGTTCTCTTGCGTGAGATTCTGCAGATCAGCGTCGAGAAGAAGGATCGCATCTCCCGCAGCTGAGCCAACGCCGTTCACGAGCGCGCGACTTTTCCCGGTGTTCTTTTGTTGCGTAATCACCTTTACTCCCGGGAAGGAGCGCGCGACCTCGCTTGTGTTGTCTGTCGAACCATCATCGACAATGATCACTTCTTTTACGAGCGGGTGGCCCGCAACGACCTTGAGAACACCGGCTATTCTTCCAGCCTCGTTGTAGGCACAGATAACACAGGAGACAACTTTCTCAGCCATTGTGCCTATTATACCGCTACTCAGGGCGATCGCCGGGAGTTGAACCCGAATCGAGAGCTCCACAAGCTCCAGTGTTAACCGTTACACCACGATCGCCATCAAACAAGAGCTTTATAGCAGATTGCCGGCCTCGATGCGACTCATTCTCACTCTGCTAGCGCACCTCCACTTTTATCGGCACGCGCTCAGTAACATTTACAACAGTGAACGCACTTCTCCCAATCACCTGTCCAGATTCGGTAATGACGTTCACGCGCCACATTCCTGGCGCGACACTGCTCTTCACCGAAAAGCCGCGATAGCCGCCTTCGCGTCCGCCCACAATGAAGAACGGGATTGTTTCCTCCGCCACCCACCGATTCCTCGCTTCATCATATCGTTGCCATTCGTGGTAGATCGTCGTGGTGAGTCCCGAGGGAGCGAAGACTGCGCTAAAGGCATAGAGAGACTCTCCTGGCGCCTGATGGAATATCTCGGGCATGAAGAAATACTCGCGATACCACGGCTCTATTTCGGCGAAGAGTCGGTACTCGTCTCCGCTCCGGACGACGTTGTGGTAGACGCCTGCATCCTTGAGCGCAAGCGGCAGAGGAGGAATCGCGTTTGAGAAATAGAGGACGTTGAAGATGATAAAAATCACCGCAATGGAGCGCGCGATGTTTGTGAGATTGTCGCGCACAAGCTCGGGGGTAAGATACGCTTGCAGTCGCAAGAACGCCGCAATGAGACACACGCTCGTCACGCCGCTTGCAACGAACATCCACGGCCCGATTGTGCGAAACGTGAGCGGCAAATAAAATATAAGGAACGAAAAGAGCACGATAAAGAAAATGCTCATTTGGAAGGTGAAGCGCATGTAGAAACGCACGAAGCGTTCGTTGGCAACGAGAAGAATTGCGATCACTGCTACAAAAATCCACGTGACGGCAAACGAGGCACTCCTGCTGTAGAGTGAAAAGAACGCGATGAAAAGACCGCCGAAGGCGTATTGCGAAACGACCGGCAGGATCGGCGTGATCTTGAGAAGCCACCATTGCCGCAGACGCCCTGTTTGAATGAGACTAATGAGGACGATGAGAGATGCGGCGAGCGTGAGATAGAAGAAGAGCACGAGGCTCGTAAGGAGCGTGTCGATGCGACGAAGAAGAAAGAAGGTGTCGATCAAGAACGCCGCAACGAGCGACAGTGGCGAGATGTAGCGCATGTACCACTCCGCAGCTTCTTCAATGCTCTTGGGGAGTTTCTCTATGTAGCGACGAACCATATCCTATAGGCCTTTGTAGTGCGGCGGACTTTCGTGCACACCGGCATGATGATTCGCAAGGCGCGTAAGTGCATAGAAAAGCGAAGAGAGGCGGTTGGCATATGCGCGACTCGATTCACTGACCGCCCTATCCCCCGACTCATGTAGCGTTACGAGTCTACGCTCCGCTCTTCTTGAGACAGCGCGCGCTATGTCGAGCCGCGCGGAGAATTCGATGCCACCCGGCACAAGAAATGATTTCACCTCGGGCAACTCTTCTTCGATTGCTTTGATGAGTGCGCTGATATACTCCACACTTGCCTGCGGCACCGACTTCGGCGCCCCTGCGACTTCTGCGAGAATAGTAAAAATGTGATCCTGTATTTCGTGCAAAATGTCTCTCCCGCTTTTTTCCTGAAACGAGAAATCGCTCGGGCAGGCAACCTTGCACCATCCCGTGATGGAATTGAGCTCGTCGAGCTGGCCCAAGCATTCAAAAATCGGCGAAGATTTCGTCACCCGCACGCCCTTTGGCGAATCAAAGAGTTTTGTCGTCCCTGTATCCCCCTTGCCTGTAAAGAACGCCATCCGTCTATCATAACAAAAGAGAATTTGTGTGCAGGGGGAGACGCGGCAAGCGGTCGCTTTCGAGCCTCTGCCCCAAAACAAAAGCGTCCATACGGACGCTTTGTTGCATTGAGTGCGCAGGGGGAGACTCGAACTCCCATGCCCTTGCGGGCGCTACCACCTCAAGGTAGTACGTCTACCAATTTCGCCACCTGCGCATTACGCGGATTATAAAGAGTGTAAAAACTCTTTTCCACTACCGCCTTTCAATCTCTTCTCCTCTTCTCGTGCTTCTGTGCGAGTTCGACACGCCTTACTGTAAATCAGCTTGAACGGCCGATATGGTCTCGTTGTCTTGTTGAGACCAGAATTGTGTTCTCGCAACCTTCTTTCAAGGTCACTGGTCAAGCCCACGTACACATAATTCCGCGCCTGACTTTGCAGAGCATACGTTATGAACATATTGTCGTCTACCAACCTGCCTGCCGGCAGGCAGGTTTCGCCACCTGCGCAGAGACTTAATACTACTCGCTTTTCTCTGGAGTTCCAGCTTCTTCCGCAGTCTCCTCGCTCATCGCTTTGGTCTCTACTTCGTCTGCGACAACGGCGTCGTGTGTCGAGGTCGTCATAATGCGTGAGCGACGGAGTTGTCTGCGTGCTTCGCGGGCCACTTTTTCGCGAATGTAGTAGAGTTTTGCGCGGCGCACACGAGAGCGCTTCACGATCTCAATTTTGTCTATCATCGGAGAGTACAGCGGAAAGATTTTTTCTACGCCAACGCCCGAGAGGACCCGACGCACCGTGAAGGTCGCCCCCGGCTCCGCGCCATGCTTACGGGCGAGGACCAGTCCTTCGAAGATCTGGACACGGTATTTTCCTTTCTCTTCTTCGATTTTCTGGTGCACGCGTACTGTATCCCCGGCCCGAAGGTCGAGGGTTTTGCGTGCTTCCATATCAACTGGTGAAACCTTCACTGCCATGACGCGGCACTATACCCCCACACCAGACTTTAATCAAGGGCGGGACCAGTCAAAAAAACCTCATATTTGATGAAAAATCTTTAGTAATCACTCACCACTCTATACTTGGAAGAAGTTGGTGTGGGGGTATACCACTCCGTATCTTAGAATACAACTTCAAACGACTCCGCTCTTTTGCTTGGCTCACGCCATTCAACATCTACCTGCGAGACCTTCGATTGGAATGGGCCTTTGTGCAGATGCGCGATGAGTTTCTCGAGCTTGTCGGGGAACCCCTGTGCCACGACTTCAACCGCAAAATTCGGCGTGTTGCGTACATGGCCGGTCAGTGCCAAGTGTCGTGCATGCTTTGCGACGAAATCGCGATAGAAAACTCCTTGCACCTTTCCGCGTACAAGGCATCGGATTTCTTCAACTTCCATGTGCACGCTGAGGGACTCGAACCCCCGACCTTTCGCGTGTAAAGCGATTGCTCTACCAACTGAGCTAAGCGTGCATGTGCCCCCACTAGGAGTCGAACCCAGATCAACGCCTTAGAAGAGCGCTGCTCTATCCATTGAGCTATAGGGGCGAACTTTCATTTTACCCCGACTCGCTAACCACGGTCTATCCAAGCCGACGATTCGAACAAGTTCGAATATCGGCTCCCCGACCGCTTCGCGCGTCGGGGTTGAACTACGAGGGCGAAACTGTATCCTACCGACGAGCACTGCCGAGCGCAATGCGAAAGTACTCTTTCTCATTGTCGATCCGAGAAGTCGGAAGTCGTGTAACGATTTACGACTAACGTGATGGATCGGCAATTGTAGGAGCATTTTGCTTGAGATCTTCGTACCGACTCTTTCGAGATTCAAGTCCACGGAACGTTGCCTCAAATTCTGCACGATTGAAGAGAGTACTCCCTCCTTCGCCCTGCAACAATGTCACGCCATCCTCATCTCCGTTCAGCGCTGAGAGAAACCTTGAGCCTCCATAGAGCACAATGCCGAGCAAGGCGCAGGCTCCAAGAAAGACCAGGATGTTCCAATACACTTCAGCGAGTCGCCGGATGCATTCCGGCTCATCTCGAGACCTCCACGCATCGTGCGTACGTGCCCACAGATTTGTGTTCAGTTTCATCATGAAGAAAGCGTCGCTGTGGTAAGAAAACGTGTCTCAACGACCGCCTGCCATACGGTGCTGCTCCGGGAACGCGCCGATACAGTGTCGAGCGGCACGAGATCGAGGCGAATCATATTCACTGAAGAGGGCACAGGGAGCACTTCGAGCAGAGCGATGGCCTTAGTAACCTGCGCAAACGTCCCTTCCATTGAGACGGTCAGAGCAATCACGTGAGCAGGGAGCGCGAGATTTGAAGTAGGTGTGGACACGGCCCCGCTGATATCGAGCGAAATACCGGCATCTCTCCCCGCTTGTTCGATAGCGGTCAGAAGCTCAACGACATCTTTTCGGGCAATGTTCTCAAGCTCGGCGCGGTCATCGCTCGTCTCACGCGCAAGGGTACGAAGGTGCAACTTCGTAGATTGCTGTGTCAATTCTTGTTCTGTCAGAACCATTCGCTCAGTGCGCTCTGCCTCCGCTTTTGAAAGTATCAGGAAGAAAACTCCGACGCCCACCCACAGCGCGACAGCAATTGCCAATGCCGTCCACGAAAGATACCTGATTGAGAAGCGGCGCGTGTACATACAATTAAAAAGTCCCGGTTACCGTTATGCTGAAACGACCGTCCTCAGAGCCCGCAAGAAACCCGATTGGGACCGAGACGCTTTCATACCGCTCATCGCTGGCAAGAATCGCTCTGTACTCATTGATCTCAGTTCGCGATGGCGCTTCGCCACTAATAACGACAGAGCTCGAATCTTCCCGGGCAAAGCTTATGCTTGATACGACAACACCTGCCGGCCGAGCCTCTAAGATTGCCGTGAGGATAGGGAGCGCTGAGGCGGAAGAAGAAGCAAAGACCTGGAGTTCTTCCGCCAAAACTTGCGCCCGCACGAGATCGTCCTGGTCGGTACTTACCGGTAGTGAGAGTTCTTCGTCGGACATCGTGGCAATTGTTGAGCGCTCGATGCTGACCAATATGTACGTGGGTATGAGTGCGAAAAGAGCGAATGCTCCGCACGCGCCGAAGACCAATGACCCAACGAGTACGAAACGTGCTCTGTACAGTTTTCGTACCGTTTGCAATGTGTCTTTGGGAAGTAAATTCGCCATACCACTAGAAGCTTCTGAGTGCTAGTCCAATCGCGGTCGCATAGCGAAGCGACGTTCGTCGATCGATCGGTGGAATATACTCGTCGAAAGAGCACACGTTTCGCCAAAGATTTGGACGCTCGCACTCCACTTGGACGCGGGAGGAGATGTAGTCTCCCAGACCTTTCAGGTTTGCGCTTCCGCCGACCAAAAACACGCGCTCGACCGGCGTCATGCGACTACCCTGCTCATTCCTGCGAGTATCCCAGTATTGATGATGCCTCACAACTTCCTCAGCGAGTGCAGAAACGGTATTTGTAATCGCCTCAGTCGCCGGCGAGCTCTTTCCCTCTTGTGCCAGAAGTCCCTGATCATTTTTAAACGCAACGGCTTGTTCGGGGGGAAGCGACAATTTTTCCTCAATCATACGATCAATCGCCTCTCCGCCAACCGCAACCGTCGAAGTGAAGATTGGCACACCACGTTTCAAGACAGCGATCCCTGTTCGACGCCGCCCAAAGTCAACCAAAAGTGTAATGTGCTCGTCCTTAGCATCACCGGAAACCGCGCGGGCAATCGAACTCGCCTCTACCTCCAGAGAGAGGAGCGGTACGCCCGCAAGAGAAAAGGCTTTCGCATAGCTCTCAGCAATCTCACGAGGGAACACGGTGACTCCAATTTCCTCTCCCTCCGTCGCGTCGTGCCTCATAATCACATCAAAATCATAGAGGGCGGCTGAGGGCGGGATGGGAACGCGTCCCTCAAGCTCAAACTCGATCACGGAGAGCGTCTGCTCGCGTGATGAATTTTCCGGCACGTGCATATTGAACATATACGCCGCCTCCTCAGGGAGGGCAGCATGCGCTCCTTCCGCCCCGAGCTTCGGCGCTATACTCTTCAACGCCTCGCCAAGCTGTGCGACATCCTTCACAACGCCATTCGTCACTATCCCCGCTTCAAGAGACTCTTCACCAAACGCTCGCACGCTCTTACTCCCCTGCCCTTCGTCAAGAGTCAGCCACTTTATGGAAGAGTCGGAAATGTCGACACCCGCGGCACTTGGAGAGAGTATACGCGGTCGAGGAAACCACCGACCGACCGCGCGTGACGCTGTCTGAACGCCGCTCGTAAGTCGCAGGGCAGATGAGAAAATTTCCATCTTCCGAATTATACCCCGCAGAATGGCAAAATTTCTTTGTTTCTACACATGTATGTACACTGCACACGCCACTTTGTTTGGCACGCTGTACGCGCACATGTGTCGAACAAGGAAAGTACGCCGTCACTCAACGGAGTTTGGTGCCCGACGGAAGTTCTCGTTCAGGAAAAAGCAGTGCGACGCCCTCGTCGTCACTTGCCGCAAGGAGCATGCCTTGCGATTCAACCCCTCGCAACACACGCGGGGCCAGATTGACGATGTACGGTAGCTGCTTCCCGATTATCTCTTCCGGTTTTTTCCACTCTGCGATCCCAGAAACGATTGTGCGCACCCCGAACTCACCAAAGTCGACAGTGCATTTGAGAAGTTTGTCCGTCTCGGGTATAAGCTCCGCTGCGGTAACAAGTCCAACGCGGATATCGAGCTTCGCAAAATCTTCGTATGAAATCTCGTTCATTGTTCCCTAGTCTACCCCGTGAGATAGCTTGCGTCACCTCATGGAGTCTGCCGCACCTGCATGCATATCGATATATCGCTGGAGAATGATCGCGGCGGCGGCGGCATCATTGTGCTCACTGCCTTCTGGGGCATACCGAGACGCTTCGACGGTGCTCCCCACCTCGAGCACTGGCTCAACCGGAACTTCGAGGTGTGTGCGGAGTGCATCCATAAACGCTTCCCCTTCTTTCGTTATCGCATTCTCTCGCCCGTCAAACGAGCGTGTGTCTCCGACCACGACTTTTTCGAGTCGCGCATCTTCAACGATTTTTACAATCTGAGGAATGAGCGAGGAGTCGTTGGCGAGCACGCTGTGTGGAAACGCGATATCGTGTCGAGACGTCGCAATCCCCACACGCTTCGCTCCGTAATCAATTCCTAAAATATTCATTGCTCAATCCTGCGTTAATTTTGATGTTTTGTACACATCGGGCCGGTGCGCCTCTAGGCGCACGATTGTCGTCGAGAGGCCCGCAGCCCGCAAATCTCTTTCGAGATTCTCAACGTACTCACCCGATTGATCGTACCCGAGTGCGATGATGTCCGGCTTTTCATGTGCGATGTGTTCGATGTAGCCGATTTCGTCGCCGATGATCGCGCGGTTGACGAGTGGATGTCGCGCGAGTGCTTCTACGCGTTTATTTTCATTACGCCGCGGAGCGACACCACGAGTGCGCTCCGCGGCACTATCGCGTGCGACAGACACAATGAGATAGGGATTTGGGGCAAGTGCACGTGCCTGTGCAAAAAAATGTTCGTGCCCCGGATGAATTATGTCGAACGTCCCAAACACCATGATACGTGTCATACGTTCTTGAGATATTCACGAACTCTTTGAACATCGTTCGCAATCGCTACCTTGAGTTTTTCTTCATCATCAAATTCCTCACTTTCTCGCACCTTCTTAAGAAGTTCCATAGCGACCCTCTTTCCATACATGTCGGGTGTTTCTTCCAGCACATAAGCTTCAAGAATCTTGCGTTCTTGATTCGCGTAGATAGCCGCTCCTCGAACAATCCCCTCGCAAGTCACCCTGCCAGCATAGATTCCGGATATTGATTCATCCGAGATGGGAATATTCAGAGTCGGAAACCCGAGCCGCGTCCCACGCTGAATGCCTTTTTTAACAATGCCCGTGTACTTCATATAAAGATTCTATTCCTTTTACCGAGCAAAAGCTTCAAACGCCGTGTAAGTATAAAACGGACTTTGTTCCGCCGAAGGTCGCTTCGGCGACCGAAGGCGGAGGGGGTGAGATTCGAACTCACGGTGCCTTGCGACACTCTTGTTTTCAAGACAAGTGCATTAGACCACTCTGCCACCCCTCCAGAATCCTTGTTTTATCACGTATTTTGTGTTCTTGCGACCTAATTTTCAAGGAGCGTAGCGACTATGGAAATGGAAGTGCCCTTGTGGTGCGACCTCATTTTCTCGACGGTACTCCGTCTTAGAAAATGGAAGTGCCCGCGTGGTGCGACACATTGCCCGATTCTTCTCTGAAGACATTGCTCGCACCTTCCTTCGAGAAGGCAGCGTACGCTACAATGTCGCAATATGAGAAACAGAGGTTTTACGCTTATTGAATTACTCGTTGTGATAGCCATTATTGGTCTTCTAGCATCGGTCGTCGTCGCTTCACTCTCTTCTGCGCGGACAAAGGCTCGCGATGCACGTCGCTTGCAGGATATCGATGCGATCCGCAAGGCCATCGTGCTTTATTCAGTGGATACGGGAATATACCCGATTGCAACAGCAACAACTACCTTGGCGGCGACTTCAACAGTGGGGGCGGCATTGATTTCTGCAGGGACGATCTCGACGATCCCGACCGACCCGAATGGTTCACAGTATCAGTACGTCTCGAACATCTCGGGAAGTACGTACAACATCAATTTCTGTCTCGAGACAGATTCGATTGGAGGATACAGCACGGGCTGTAACAACTACGTACAGCCGTAGCCAAGTAAGGGCGCGGCTGACGAAAAAGGGCCGCGCGACGCGTCAGGCTCTTTTTGTATGTGTTGTGCAGAATGCAACACTGCTTCCATCGCTCAGGGTATACTGTTCGACATGGCAGACGCTTCTCCCATTCGCTGGCAAGCCCACGAACATGAGCACATCCATCGTACGCGCGACTGGTTTTGGGCACTCGGTATCTTCGCTGCCTCCACCGCGCTCATAAGCGTCCTTTTAGGGAACGCATTCTTCGCAATCGTCATACTTACGGCGGCTGCAACTCTTGGAATGATCGCGCAAAAGCCTCCGCCTCTCGTTGATTTCGAAATATCAGATAGAGGTATCAAAATCGATGACACCATGCACCGCTTTGAGGAAATTATTTCGTTTTGGGTAGAGGATCACGATGCGAATCCTCCTATACTTCTCGTCGACACCACAAAATGGCTCTCGCCCAACCTCATTATTCCCCTCGAAAACGTTGATCACACGCTCGTCCGCGCTTTCCTCACCGAGCGCGCCGAAGAGACGCCGATGAAAGAGCCCGTGTGGCACAAAATCCTCGAGTTCTTCGGAGTGTAAGCAGCCCGTAAAAGTTAATCTACCCGAATCTCTATCGTGGCCTCGCGCGTGCCCCCGCCCACCGTAGTGCATTTGAGAACAAAGTCGGTGTCATCGTCGAGCTCGGGTGTCGTAACAGTGCCGTTCACGTTCTTGATATGCGCATTTTGATTCGTGAAGTCTTCGAGATCCGGACTTGAGATGACGCACGATTTCATTCCCGAGGTAACCCATCCGAGAGCAGAAGACTCTCCCTCGTCCACTTCTGCTGGATTTGCGGCAAGCACGATTGTGGGTTTCCCGACCTGCACCTTGCAGGATGTGTTGGAAGAGCGGCCAGCATCCGTACATGTGAGCGTGTAGGTTGCGGTGTTGGTGTTCGCCGGGACGCTCGAAATGAGGGTCGTGGTTGCGCCCGATTGCGCGCCGCCCGTTGAGAACCCTGCGCCCGAGCTCGTACCTGCGGAGCACGAATACGTAATCGCAATTTCCATACCGACGTCGGCAATTTCAGGCTGACACGATATTTCTGCCGCGGGGCCATCTCCCTGAGAATTCGTGCACTGCCAACCGGAGACGCACGCTCCGGTGTAAGTGGGCTTCCATGTGCCGCCAGAACACCCCGAGGCGTCGGGCTGCGCGGGAGAAGTGGGGCAGCTCCCTGGCTTTTGTGCGCACTGATTGCCAGCGCATCCGTATTCGCAGTACTTCACGATCGTATCAACGCATTGGCTGTTGCGTGAATAAATAGTGTTGCCCGAGCAGACAGCCGCCCCGCCGGTGCATGTACCCGTCGGATACCTCTCCTGATTCCCCGCCGGCGGCTGCTGTCCGCCAAGACCAAGTGCTTGCAGAAGCCCCATGATTCCTCCTGGACCACCCGCCGCGCCTCCACCTAGGCCACCACCCCCGCCACCACCAAATGTATTGTCACCAACGCGCCAACAATCGGGAATCCTGGCTCCATACGTCCCTGGAGGACACGGACAACCCTCGCCACCAATATTTACCGCGCATCTTGTCTTATCGAGAATTTCTTTACTCGGAGGCTTCTCTGCAGTCGTACGCTTTTGAGCTTCCCTCAAATCTTCAACCCGTTTTTTTAGTTCCTCAGCCTTAGCTCTCTCGGCCTCGGCCTCCCTGGTCTTCTTTTCTGCCCCAGCTTGAGCGATTGTACACGCATCTCCATTTTCCGAAGCTTCAAAGCAAATCGCTTTCGCTTTCTCCTCTTCTATCTTCGCGTTCTCGGCCGCATAGTCAGCCCTCCCTTCTGTTGTCTTTGCTAAATCCTCATACGCACCCGATATCCCATCGCTCGTTGTCTTCTCAAGAGCGGTAGCTGGTGCGTTTATTACTTTGTCGAGATTATTTCGAATATCATCAGAAGGAGCGCGGGTATATGCTTCTTTCACGGCAGCCGCACTCATTTTTTTCCCCTTGGAATCTACCGTTGTGGTTTGACACAAACCTCGGCCGTCTTGCCATGGAATTTTTGCTGGCTTAGATGTGACTGCCCATACACCTTTACTCGCATCGCTCACTTTAATTTCTGTACTGAGCCCAAAACACTGAAGTATTTCATTTTCAGGGGTCCCGACATTAAACACGCTGACGCATTTTCCCTTTTCTACAATCTCCCCGTGGTCTTCGAGTGTAATGCTCTGTGGACTACTATTCGTCGCTCCTTCACCAGGCTTCAATTCGCCTTTGCGGGTACTCAGTAAGGAATCGCATTCCTTTTTCGACAATGCCCTTAATTCTGCAAGCTCTTCTTCCGACTTAGTTGCAGTAGCAGATGTACCGGGGTCTGTAGACCCGCTCTTGATAAAATCTCCCGTACCTAACTCTGGAACATCGGTATCAAGTAAAGGATTTATATTCGAACCCGCTCCTAAATCTACGGCAAGTTTGGCGGAAGCGACGAGGGCTTCGGAGTTGGGATTCGAAGAGGAAACGATGGTGTCTACCGAAACGAGGATGGTGCCGAGGACGGCGATTGCGACGATACCGCCGACAATAGATATACCGCGCTCTCCCTGCCCCAGAGGGTTATTCATTTCGTAATCATACTCCCTCCTCCGCGCACATTGCGCGCTCAGTGTGGAAAAGGGAGCTGTTCTCTTTTGCGTGTCCCCTCGGCAGGAATCGAACCTACATCACATCCTCCGCAAGGATGCATCCTATCCGTTGAACGACGAGGGGGAACCAAGACAGCGTAATTGAATTTTCGTTACGCCGCAATCGCCTTGATGCGCTTCGAGATGCGCGACTTCGTGCGCGCGGCCGCGTTTTTCTTTATCGTCCCGTTCTTCGCTGCCTTGTCGAGCGCCTTTTGGAGCGTGGACATCATGGCCGCCGCACCTTTTGCGTCCTTTGTTTCGATGAGTTTTGAAATATCCTTTATGGCCGCTTTCATCGTCTTCGCCCGGCGCACGTTGAAAACCCTCCGCTTGAGAGAAGATCGATACGCCTTTTTTGCCGAACTCGTTTGTGCCATTGGTCCGCATCCTACACTTTGATGCCCCGAAGTGCAATATGTATGTGGCCTTATGCATTTCCTCGCTCTGCGAGCATCTCCTGTTCACTGTTCACCGTTCACTGTAAACTGTCTTTATGATTGGTCGTATCGAAGGCACTGTCTCAGCCAAGCGCGTGGGATTCGTCATCATTTCTGCGGGCGGCATGGGCTACAAGGTGGCCGTACCGCGCGAAACACTTCTCAAGATACAAGAAGGCGCGAGCATCGCACTGTGGACGCACCTTGCCGTGCGCGAAGGCGCCCTCGACCTCTATGGATTTACCAATGAAGAAGAGCTTGAGTTCTTCGAGCTTTTGCTCGGCGTGCCCGGCATCGGCCCCAAGCACGCACTTGCGGTTCTCAACATCGCGCCGGTAGGAAATCTCCGCTCTGCCGTAGCCGCGGGCAACGCTTCATACCTCACAAAGGTCTCGGGTGTCGGCAAGAAAACCGCGGAAAAGATAGTGCTCGAGCTCCGCGACAAAGTGGGCAAGGGCAGTGCGGCAGATTCAAAAGCTCTCCAGGGTGATGAGGAAACGCTCGAAGCAATGCAAGCGCTCGGATATACGCCGAGTGAAGCGCGTGAAGCTTTGCGCAAAGTCCCCTCTGAGGTCGAGGGAAGCAGTGCGCGCTTGCGCGAAGCACTGCGTATTGTCGGAAATTAGAGCATCGCGATTTGTATGCACGCGCTCAAAGAGAACATTCGCGCACTACTCCCTGAGCGGGTTATTTCGCTCTATCATTTTCTCCTTGCATGGCTCGGCGCCGCGATCTGCAGGTTTCCTTCGAGGGACATCGTGGTGATCGGCGTTACTGGCACAAAGGGCAAGACCAGTGTTTCTGAGATGCTGAACGCTATCCTCGAGCAAGCAGGCTACCGAACCGCACTCCTCAATTCGATACGCATTAAAACCGCGGAGACATCTGAGACGAATTCTATCGGCAGATCGATGCCGGGGAGATTTTTTATCCAGCGATTCCTCGACCAAGCGGTAGACGCAGGGTGCACTGCCGCGATCATCGAGATGACCTCCGAGGGTGCACGCCAACACCGACATCGGTTTATCGAGCTCAACGCACTCATTTTTACGAACCTTGCCCCCGAACACATCGAGTCGCATGGATCGTATGAAGCGTACGCCAACGCAAAATTCGAGATCGGGAAACAGTTGGGGCGCTCGAAGAAACGACCACGGATTATGGTCGCCAATGCCGACGACAAAGAGAGCACTCGTTACCTCACGCTAAAAGTTGAGCACGCGCTTCCATTTTCGCTTGCCGAGCACGCACCCTACGAAGCCGATGAAAACGGCGGATATTTCACACTCGGAGATAAAAGAATCGCACTGAAACAACCCGGCGTCTTTTCCCTCATGAACGGTATCGCGGCCGCAACACTCGCGCGCGCGCTCGGTATTTCTCCCGAGATAATCGCCCCTGCGCTCGAGAGTGTGGTGCGCATAGCAGGACGTGCTGAGCGCATCGAAGCTGGCCAGGATTTCCTTGTCGTCGTCGACTACGCGCACACGCCGGATTCTCTCCGAGCGCTGTACGAAGCGTACGGCAAGCGCAAAAAAATCTGCATTCTAGGCTCGGCTGGTGGAGGGCGCGACACCTGGAAGCGTCCGCTCATGGGCTCTATCTCTGAGAAGTATTGTTCTCATGTCATTCTCACCAACGATGACCCCTACGACGAAGACCCGCAGCAAATCGTGAACGATATCGCACACGGAATGCAAAAACGTCCAGAGATAGTTCTTGAGCGTCGGGAAGCAATCCGAAGAGGCCTCGCCTTGGCGAATTCGGGAGACGCCGTTCTCATAATCGGCAAGGGAGTGGACCCGATCGCCGGAGCGCACGGTTCGAAAGTCGCATGGAATGACGCGGATGTGGCCCGCGAAGAACTCACAAAACTGCGAGGTGCGTTGAGGGTATAATGACTGCATGCTGAAAAAGGTATTGATCGGCTTCGCGCTCGCTACCGTTGCAATCTTGCTCATTCTTTGGCTCGCCACTGGTGGCGTCGGGAAAGTGTTCGACGCGACGCGCAGTATCGGCAATATTTTCAAATTTGGAAGTGTACCGACAGGAGAATTTCGTCTTCCATGGCAGCCTGAAAATCCTTTTGCGAACATCGACATACTCGACCCTTCGGGAAACGGAACACTATCAACCGAAGGAGAGCTTTCAAACGCCGAACAAGAGTACGAAGAACTGCTCAAAAAGATTGAGGAGGCAAAAACATTTGGCGACCCTTCCCCCTACCGCGGACAAGTACACCTCGAACAAGGTGGGGCAGAGGAAAACGACCCGAGCGCCGAGTATGTGATACTCGAAGCAGCATCAAGCAATACGGCGCCAATCTCTCTTCGCGGATGGTCTGTCCAGAGTGCTCTCACGGGCCTGCGAGGATACGTGCCGCGTGGCGCCCACCCATTTCTCATGGGAGCCGTGAACACCCAGAGCGATGTGTACCTCGATCCAGGAGGTCTCGCAATCGTAAATTCGGGCACCTCTCCCGCCGGCACGTCTTTCCGTGAAAACCTCTGTACCGGGTATCTTGCGGAGCTCCAGCCATTCACACCCTCCCTCACGCGCTCCTGTCCATCGCCAAAAGATTCCTTCGCATTTACGCCGGAAAATATCCAAAATTACGGCGAGTCGTGCTACGACTTCGTGCAAACTCTTTCCTCGTGCACCTTTCCGCGCGAAGTTCCTGCGAACCTCTCCCCTGCCTGTCACACCTTTCTTGCAAACAACTTCTCGTACAACGGGTGCGTGCAAAACTATCGCCACACGAGCGGTTTCTCCGGTGACGAGTGGCGCTTGTACCTCGACGCTCACGGAGAGCTCTGGAGAAATTCTCACGACATCATCCGGCTCCTCGACGCCGAAGGCAGGACCGTCGATTACATCAGCTACTAGCAGGTGGAGAAAAGTATTACCCCCGCCGCAACAGAGACGTTGAGAGACTCCTTTCTCCCGTGCATGGGTATTTCGATCAGCGTGTCGCACGCATTGCACAGCGCAGGAGAGAGGCCGCGCACTTCGTTGCCGAAGATAAGGAGAGTGGGTCTCTTTGTACGAAATGTTCGGTAATCGATTGAACGCGCGCCTTGTTCGACGCCGACGACGACCCAGCCCTGTTTTTTGAGTCTCTGGATGAGTGGTCCTGGCGTTCGCGCATATTCCCATGGCAAGAATTTCTCCGCGCCGAGCGCCGTTTTTGCAACCTCTTTTTGTACGCGTCCGAAGCGGTCGCGAGGCGCAGGCGTATAGCCGCTGAGGTATACCTGGCGTACGCCGGCCGCGTCGGCGGTACGGAATATCGAGCCCACATTGTGTGCACTGCGGATGTTGTGTAATAAGACTGCGACTTCTTTTTTCATGCCTGTTTTCTGTTCGCTGTTCACTGTATACTATTCGACATGCTGTCTCTCTTCCCGGAGATCCTCTTTCTCTCGCCGTTTGCGGCTACCATCATACGAATCGCGCTTGCCGCACTGCTCGCATATGGGGCGTGGAGCACCGTCTCGAGCCCCGACGTGCGTGTGCGTGTGCGCGCAATCTTTGAGATTGCGGTCGCCGTCCTACTGTTTGCCGGCGCCTGGACACAGGCCGCGGCACTTTTCGCCGTGCTTCTCCTTGCGCTCTCTCTCGCAGTGCCGCAGATGCGCACACTACCACGCTCAAGTGTGCTTCTCGCACTCGCAATGGCCATCTCGCTCGTCGTCACCGGCCCCGGCGCCATTGCCCTCGACCTCCCACTGTGACGAGAGGTTGGAAGTTGGAAACTTCTTGAGTAGGATTAACACAATCCGCCCATAGCTCAGTTGGTAGAGCAGCTCCCTTTTAAGGAGACGGTCGTAGGTTCGACTCCTACTGGGCGGACAAGAAAATTTAGATTGAAAGCCCAACGACGACACTATCCTCAATCGTCTCTCCCTGCGCGGTGGTACACGAGATCACAAATGTCGTCACGCCCGAGAGCGGCACAGTGGCGGCTCCTCCCGAAAGCGCGTGTTCTTCGAAATTCCCCTCAGGAGAAGAGACGGTGCACGAGGTAACACCCTTTGTATTCCAAAATATTGAGGTACGCGCGCCGAGCGGTACGTTCGCCGGCACCGCCCAAATATCTGCCTCTGGCGTTATTGTCGAGACGATCTGTTGTGTCGTGGTGCTTACTTCTTCGGGCGTCGTCTCAACAACGGTCGTCGTTTGCTGTACGGCCGGCGTGAGTATTCCCACTTGATACCCGCGCGATGCACAGAGACTATCGAAAAATGTTGGCGGGATGACGAATGAGACGACCGCGTTCGACCACGGGCGCGATTGACACATGCGCGCCGCGAGCCCTTGTGGCTGATCGCCTCCCGAGATTGTCGAGCCGTAAAATCCTGCGACTTCCGTGTTCGACTGTGTGTCGCGAGAACGTGCAATTATCGTCGCGCCCGAGGGCAAAAGTGTGATGTCTCCCTGAGTCCCGGCCTGGAGGTTCACGATTGAGCCGCCGAGGTTCCCCGAGGTCGTGCCCGTTGCCGGCGCCTGTGTTTGCGTGTTGTTGATGGCATTGATAAGCCCTTCGCTTCCGCCGGAAGAAGAATCGGAACCCCCGAGCGCATTGAGAAGAATGTCGGAAGCGCTCGTGTCGATATTGGAGGTAATGAGTGAGCTGGAAGTCGGCGGCACGTAGTAGGCACACGGATCGGAAGAGGGCGCCGTTACTTGGTAATACGAGGAGCATCCCTGGGAGTCGGCTCCCGAGTAGCTTCCGCCTCCGCTTGCACCACCGCCGCTCTGCCCCCCGCCGAGAAGCCCCTTCACTTGCTGGAGGAGTTGGGTAAACTGCCCGAGATTCCCAACCGCCTGCGACAAACCCCCTTGTCCGCTGAAATTTTGTGCCTGGCATTTATCATTATCTATACAAATGCCTTTGACAACGCCGGTAGGGACCGTGGCGAAGCAGGGGCATAAATACATATTGGGGCGTGGTTTGCATCCTTTGCTCGTCATTCTGAAACCGCATCTACACTCGGGTACCGCGGGAACACATTGTGAATTTGCGCTGAGATTGGGTTGCCCCAGTTGCCCGAGCTGTTTCGTCAGGGCTTCTATCATCTGCTGGGCTCCCTGTTTATCTTCGGAAGTTGCTGCGCTATCGCTGAGAACTTGGTTTTGTCGTTCTATTTCTGCTTGGACGCGGCGTTCAGCTTCCACTCTCGAAAGTACCTCGTCAGCGGATTGCGCCCCGACCAAGACGGGGACAAAGAGAAGCGCAACAACGCACACACCGAGAGAAATGCGAGTTGTCATTCTCTTATGCTAGCGCGGAAGAGGCGTTTCGCAATGCACATCGGTGTATTAACTCGCTAGCGACCGCGCGAGCCGCGCAGAATATAGGATTCAAGCGCGTATTCGAGCTCCACGCCATTTCTCCGCGCTTCGTGCGGAAGCTCAGCGAGCTCGGCGACGAGTTGCGCACCTCGTGCGCACTCTGCGCTCCCCGCGCGTGCTTTTAGCACCATGTCTTTCGCGCCCCAAAAAAGTACGCCGTGAATCGCCTCCGGCGCCTCGTTGCGCGCAAGCGCACGCAAGTAGTTCACCCACAAGTTTTTCCTGTCGCCTTTTTTCAGCGCAAAAGCGAGCGCAAAAATCTCTCCACCTTCTCTCTCTTTTTTTGTATCGAAACGTTCAAATTTCTCAGCATGCTTTTCGAGCGTCTTTCGTGTCTGCGCGTCGAGCTTCCCCTCGAGAACGAAAAACACCTCTTCTGATTCCTTGAGCCGCGGGAGCTCCGCGAGAAGTATTGTTTTCATTTCTTCGTTGGCGCACACATCACTCAAGACCACCGTCCGATCTCCCCCAAACATCCCGCCACCCGAGAGCGCCGCCTGCAAGTCCGCAACGGTATTTGCGTCTGTGATGCGAACGACGTCTATCTTTTTTGCTACACGTTCACGTTCTTTTTCCGTCGCTTCTCGGACCTTTTCTCTGTCTGTCCCGGTAAATACGTATAGCATACCCCCACACTAACCCTGTCGAGATGACGCGGTGTCGAAGTAATTGTCCACTGTCTCACGTATTGAGATTTGATCCACCACACTTCTATTATACGCACTGGCTTTCATAAGAGACTTCGGCAGGGTTAGTGTCGGGGGCATATTATCGTGCGATTTTTTTTGTATCTCCCCAATTCGGACCAATCGATATTTCTGCGATTATGGGAACGTTATTGAGTTTTTTTATGTCGACCGCCGTCTCCATTGTATTTCGAAGTGCGCGCGCAATCTCCTCCGCTTCACGCGCTTCGACCTCATAGACCAATTCGTCGTGCACCTGGAGCAAAAGGTGGGCCCTCTCGCGCCACTTTTTCTTTTCCAGAAGCTTGTCGGCGTTCACCATCGCGAGTTTGATGATGTCGGATTGTGTGCCCTGTATCGGTGCATTAATCGCCATACGCTCCGCCTGCGCTTTCAAGCTGGGGAGCTTTGATTTGAGGCCCGGGAAGTAGCGACGCCGGCCGAAGAGTGTCTCTGTGTATCCACGGCGGGCTGCTTCCGCTTTCGTCTTTTCGATGTAGCGCGCGAGGCCGGAGAAGTTTTTGAAGTAATCGTCGAGGAACTTCTGCGCCTCGTCGCGTGAGACATTTTCGCCAAGCGAAGCACGCAGTGCATTCACTCCCATGCCATAGAGAATGCCGAAGTTGATGACCTTGGCGCGACGACGCATTTCGTAGTCGACCATCTCTCTCGATACATTAAAAACTTGTGCCGCAACCGCCGCGTGAATATCGCCGCCTCCGCGAAATACCTCACTTAGTTTTTCGTCTTTCGAAAGCCCCGCCGCCACGCGTAGCTCGATCTGCGAGTAGTCGATCGCGACAAGCGCGAAGCCCTTTGCGGGTACAAATGCTTTGCGGATGCGACGTCCGTACTCGCTTTTTATCGGAATATTTTGGAGATTCGGATCTTGGCTCGACATGCGCCCCGTCGTTGTTCCCGCTTGAAGGAATTGTGCGTGAAGCCTGCCGTCACTCCTCACCAGGCCCGGCATCTTCTCAATGTAGGTGCCGAGAAGCTTTTGGAGTTCTCGATACGCGAGTACGTCAGCAATGATGGGGTGGAGAGAGCTCAGCTTTGCGAGCTCAGATTCGCGCGTCGTGCGTGCGCCACCCGCAGTACGTTTGTGCCGCTCTGGGGTAATCTTGAGCTCGTCGAAGAGTACGGTGCCGAGTTGCTTCGGCGAATTGATGTTGAATTCTCGTCCGGCATGCTTGTAAATGCGGCCTGCAAGTTCTGCCAAACCTTTGCTGTACTCGCGAGAAAGCTTTTTGAGATACGGGACGTCGAGCGAAATCCCGGTCTCATTCATGAGCTCAACCACCGGAATAAGCGGGCGTTCGATGTTCTCGAATACATCGTTGAGTTGTTTTTCTTTCTTGAGTTCTGCAAAGATAACCTCGCGTGCTTTTTCAAAATCCTGCACGTTCGCGTAGTTCACAATATCTTCTCGGCTTGGGTTCGTCGTATCTGAATGCAAGAGCCACAGCGCGATCGAGGTTTCTGAAAGTATGCGCGGGTCGATGGCTTCTTGTTTTTCTTTTTCTTCGGCAGACACCGAGGCCTCTGGAGTGTCTGCGGCGTCGCGCACGCGCGCCCTGAGCGAGCGAAACTCAAGTTCATCGCATAAAGCAATAATGCTCTCTGCATTATCTCGAATATCCCATTCTTTTTCAGGAATTGAAAAATCGACCGGTGCGTCGGCACCTATGACAGTGAGTTCTCTAGAGAAATTGGCGGACTCTTCGTTGTCGGCGATGAGTTGTATATACCGCTTTTGTACGCCGACCTCTTTTGCAACCACTTCGACGCCTTTCTTCTTTATCGCTTTGTATATCTCCGTAATCCCGCCGTACGTTTGAAGGAGCTTCACGGCACTGCCCGCCCCAACCCCAGGTACTCCTTTGATATTGTCGGAAGGGTCGCCCACGATTCCCTTAAAATCAGGGACGAGTTTGGGTTTGAACCCATACTGCTCTTCGACCGCCGACTCATCATAAAATTTTAGGTTGGAGAGACCCGTAAGCATGCGGTAGACTTCCACGCGCTCATCGTCGACAAGCTGGAGTATGTCCATGTCGCCCGTAACGATAATGATCTCGACATCTTTCTTTTGTGTACATTGCGAGACGATCGAGCCTATCACGTCGTCAGCCTCATAACCCACTGCGGAGTATTCGGGAATACCAAATGCTTTAAACACCCGCGGTGCCTTTTCGAGCTGTTCGACGAGCTCTGGCTCTGTTTTCACTCGCGTCGCCTTGTACTCTTCGTAGACTTCGTGGCGTTTTGTTTTCCCTGGCAAATCACGTGCCGCGACGATGTAATCAGGCTTTAGGTCGTCTATCGATTTGAGGAGAGTCGAGGCGAGGCCGTAGAGAGCGCCCGTCGGCTCGCCTTTCGAGGAAGAAAAATCGGGTATCGCGTGGTACGCGCGGTGAATAATCGCGTGAGTGTCGAGAATAACGAGCCGTTTTCTATCTTTTTTTGTCTTTAGCTTCTGTGCCATATCCTGCAGGAATCCTTCCTACGAGATGGATTGTAGCACCGTGGTTTTTTCTCGCCCTATATCGACCCTTCGATTGCATTGAGGCTACGAGACTGGAGCGTTCATGCGATACAATACAGGGACGATGACGCAGTTTAATGAGAAGAAACAGGACGAGCGGTTGGAAGAGCTCCACAGACGCGAAGAGGAACAGCTCGCCGAGATGCTCGCCGGCAAGTATGGCGTCGAATACGTCGACCTCACAAAGAAGTCTATAGATTCCGACGCTCTCCGCCTCGCTCCCGAAGCAGAAGCGCGTGCTGCTGAGATCGCACCCTTTCGCAAGGTGCACAAAAAACTCTTCGTCGCCATGCGCGCACCCGAGCGGCCCGATGCACTTCAGGCAGTGGAGAAGCTTGAACACCTAGGCTACCAGGTACAGCGCTTTATCGTCTCGCACGCCTCGCTCCTCCACGCGTGGGATCGCTACCACGACATTTCATATGCGACAGAAACGGAAGCGGGGGTACTCACTCTCTCCAACGAAACAATTCAGCAGATGCTCGAGAAGCTCAAGACGCTCGAAGACCTGCGCGTCGAGATCACAAGCCACGCGGGGAGCAAAGACACGCACCGCATCTCGCGCATCCTTGAGATCATCATGGCGGGCGCACTGAGCTTAGGCGCTTCCGACATTCACCTAGAGCCGGAAGACGAGGGCGTGCGCATGCGCTTGCGGCTCGACGGCGTCTTAACCGAAGTATTCATATTCGACGCCCCGACCTACGCGCTCATCGCAAGCCGCATCAAGCTCTTGAGTGGTCTCAAACTCAACATCAAAAACGCTGCGCAAGACGGCCGTTTCTCCATTCAGGTCAACGAAAAAGAGATCGAGATACGTACCAGCATCTTGCCCGGCTCATACGCCGAGACCATTGTAATGCGCGTGCTCGATCCCTCGACCATCGCGCTCCCGATGGAACAACTCGGCTTCGACGCATACCTCATGAACATTTTGAAAAAGGAGGTAATGAAGCCCAACGGCATGATCTTAAACACTGGCCCCACCGGAAGCGGAAAGACGACGACGCTCTACGCCTTCTTGCGCCAGGTGCAGAACCCCGGCATCAAAATAGTCACAATCGAAGATCCTATCGAATATCACCTGCCGGGAGTCGTCCAGACCCAGGTCTCAAAAGACTACACATTTGCGGAGGGCCTGCGCTCCACACTGCGCCAAGACCCTGACGTAATCATGGTTGGTGAGATCCGCGACAATGAAGTGGCTTCAACGGCCGTACAGGCTTCGCTAACCGGCCACCTCGTCTTCTCGACGCTCCACACCAACGACGCCGCGGGCACCTTTCCACGCCTTATCGACATGGGAGTGAATGCCGACATCTTGGGTGCTGCGGTAACGACCGCTATGGCACAACGCTTGATACGCAAACTTTGCACAGCGTGTCGCGAAGCAAAACAAATGAGCGACGAAGAAAAAAAGACGCTCGAGCCTCTTTTGAAAAACATCCCCCACTCGGAAGAATTGCCCCAAAACCGCGATACCACGTGGGTGCCGAAGGGATGCGAGAAGTGCGGAGGCTTGGGCTACAAAGGCCGCATCGCCGTCGTCGAAGTTATTTTGATGGACCGCGAATTGGAAGACTGCGTGCGCCATTCTTCGAGCGAGCGCGACATTTGGAAAGCCGCGAGGCACCAAAACATCCGCCGCATGGCGCAAGACGGCGCTGTGAAAGTATTGCAAGGAGTGACGTCGCTGGATGAGCTCGGTCGTGTCGTCGACCTGCACGACGAGGTAATGCTCGAATCTATCGCACAATGACGAACCTTGCCGTAATTGATATATCAACTCGCAATGCAAAAAGCACTTTGCAATTCGGTGCAAAGTGCTAGGCTGATTTTAGACACGGAGGTACACAAGTTCGGGCGATGCTTTCGAAGGGAAAGTTGCAACGTGGATCTAAGGATAAGGGCCGTAAAGCCGCACAAGGCGGCTACCGCCGCCGTCCTCGATAAAGTCGCCATCGCCCGAAGCTGTGTGCCTCGCGTTTAATTAGGAGAGATGAGGAATGAGAAATTTCTGTATAAATACACTGGCGGAGAGTATAGCACGTAAAGTATAAAAGTCAATAGTGCCCCTGCCCGTCTCAAACGAGCCCGGCAGAGCCACAAACATATGAGCAAAGAAAAACAAACGAGTGAGAGGAGCGTGCGGACGCTCGACCAGACCCTCAGGCCCGCGAAATGGGAAGAATATATCGGCCAAGGTGCTATCAAAGAAAATCTTCGCATTCTTCTCACCGCCGCGAAGGGCCGCAACCACCAGCCGGAGCACGTTTTGCTCTACGGTCCGCCCGGCCTCGGCAAAACGACGCTTGCACATTTGATGACGAAAGAGATCGGCGCCTCGATGCGCGCAACATCTGGCCCCGCGATCGAGCGCGTGGGCGATCTCGCTTCGATCCTCACCAACCTCTCGCCCGGCGATGTGCTCTTCATCGACGAAATTCACCGCCTCAACCGCACTATCGAGGAAGTGCTCTACCCGGCAATGGAAAACGGTGTTCTCGACATCGTTATCGGCAAGGGCCCCGCGGCGCGCACCGTCCAGCTCGAGCTTCCCCCCTTCACTCTCATTGCCGCCACCACGCGCATTTCAATGCTCTCCGCGCCCTTACGTAGCCGTTTCTCGGGCGGCACCTTCCGCCTCGTCTACTACTCCGATAATGAAATCGCAGAGATTTTGAAACGCTCTGCCGCGCTCCTCGGTATTGGTATCAGCCACGATTCTCTCAGTGAGATCGCTGGCAGGAGTCGCGCCACGCCGCGTACCGCCAACTATCTTTTGAAACGCGCGCGCGATTTTGCAGAGGTGAGCGGCGAAAACCTTGATATTCAGACGGTCAAAAAAGCACTCGCGCTCCTAGAGATCGACGAGGGAGGCTTGAATCAAACAGACCGCGACATCCTCACGGTCGTCGTCGAGAAATTCAAAGGCGGCCCGGTGGGGCTCAAGACAATCGCGGCCTCGCTCTCAGAAGAAGAGGCGACGATCGAAGAGGTGCACGAGCCGTACTTGATGCAACTTGGTCTTATAGAGCGCACGCCGCGCGGCAGAATGGTAACGAAAAAAGGCCACGAACACATTGGCGCCGAACAAAATCCTTCACAAGCGGGTCTGGGTCTTTAAGAAAGGCGGGGATAACTTTATTTGAAGTTTGGGTACGACACGTACAATAGGCGCAACGCACGGTAGCGCTGAAGAAAACGGCCTCCACGAGGGAGGTCGTTTTCGTTTCCAGCCATTTTTGGATCGATGATGAGTCTGTTCGTCTCTTGATACGATCTCCTTACGAATTTTCCCATCACCGCACTGCTCTGACCGGACGACTCTCGCACTGTCTCCCGGTTTTGAAGCCGAGATAGACCCTGGGAGCAGTCATCTGTGTGTCGGGGATCGCTCCCGTCCTCTTGATGACGACTGACGCACGGTAAAGCGAATCAGTGCTGGTCAGTGTACAAGAGTGTTTTAGGTGTCAAATCATCGCAAACACGCAATTTTCGTGGATTTCCTGTGCAAGGACCTGTGTATAAGTATGTGTATAAACGCTAGAGCCACCAGAAGAGCGTGTCGGCGATGTTTTTTAAGAGTTCGCCAACTTTTGCGGAAACTGTTTTTGCTGTTTCGCGCATCGTCCGTATTGCACTGCTCGGCTGCGAAGATTCGAGAGCTTCATCCATCGCCTCTTGCGTGTCTGTATCAAAATTCTCAAGCGGCGGCGCGGGCAACATGTCGCCGTCGCCATCTGGCGCTCCCTGCGAAAGCGAATCGGTCGCGCGTTCGGCATTTTCAATTTCCCGAGCACGCTCCCACGGATTGGTGCGCACGAGCGCACCGTCGAAGAATGGATTGTTATTCATCTTGAGGTCTTCCAGATTGAATGTTTCTGGGTCGAAGATGATGCGCGGATCTCCCGGCACGAGCATGAGCTCCAGTACGTCGAGCTCAAGCGGTTGTTTTTCGAAATTTACTTCTTTTGGTTTCCCAAACTCTTGCGCCTCTTCTGGAGCAACTTCATCTTCGGCCCCTGGTCCAGGAGCAAATGCTGTGTCGAAAAGATCGCCGAGAGGCTTGAGAAGTGTTCCCCCTACCGTGCGCACGGTATCCGCAATTTTTCCTGCGAAAGTTTTATCTGAGAGTTCTTCCGCCGTCACCTTCGGTGGCGGATTCTTCTTCCCTATTTCCGCAATGAGGTCAGCGGCCGTAACGCGCGGCTCTGGGAAAGTTACCTGCGAGTTTACGGCGTCGAAATTGCGGTTGTTGTAGACAGTCGGCCCCGTCGGCCCGTATGCCACTACCGTGTTGCCTCCCGAAGAGCCTCCGCTACCGCCACCAAGCCCGCTAAAAAGTGAGCCGAGATTGAATGCGCTCCCACTCCCTATTGATTGCGACGGGCTAAATGTCTGCGGTTTTTGTGTGTTCGAGGAATCTCCCAATGTATTTCCGCTTGTATTGTTCGCGATTGTACCGATTTGTGTCGAGGCGGATGAACCGGGTGTTCCCGCGCCGGCCGTCCCCCCGGTGTTTCCGGTTGTTATTCCTCCTGAACTGACGTCCGTGGGTGTTTGTGGCGCAAGATCTTCACTCACGTAACTTGTATCAAAGGTGCCCACTTGTGGCACCCCAGGATCAGCCGCGGTTGATCCGATTTGAGTGTGCTGACCACTACTACCACCCCCTACCAACATGACTTGATCACCCCCCGCCTGACATGCAACGTCGGAAGCAAGCTGATCACAAACGCACTGTCCCGAGGAAGGAATGCACGAGAAAACCCGCTTATCGTATTTGTCCTTTTCGAGATTGTACACACGTTGGACACATTCAGTCTTCGGCAAAATATTCTCGTATACTTCAAGTTTAAAATCTGGCTTCTTCACTATTATCACCCGCCCAGGCGCACACTCCTCTATCTGCGCCGCAGGTTTTTCCGCCTGTGGAGTCGCAGATTTCTGCAATCCAGCGCCAACACTGACTTGAGCTAGCGATGTTCTCGAATTGGTTTTGGTATCAAGAGTCCACACCGCAGAACCAAAAACAATACAAAAACCAAAGAGGGCGAGGACCCTCAGCGCTCGCTTTTCCATACATACATAGTAGCGCTTTCTTAGATTTGCATCTTTCGCTATCCCCTTTTACTCTAAGGCTCTATGGCAGGTCATAGTAAATGGGCGCAAATAAAGCGGCAGAAGGGTGCGAACGACGCCGCGCGCAGTAAAATATTCGGCAAGCTCGCTCGCCGCATCACCGTTGAGTCTAAAAAAGCGAACGGCGACGTGAGCGCCGCGGCACTCCGCGCGGCGATAGAGAAAGGAAAGGAGGCCAACATGCCAAAAGAAAACATCGAGCGCGCTATCGCCAAGGGCACCTCGGCCGACGCAGGCTCGATGGAATCCGTCGTATATGAGACATACGGCCCGAGTGGCTGTGCAATCGTCATCGACGCACTTACTGACAACAGAAATCGCACTTCGGCAGAGATAAAACACCTACTCACAAAAAACAATCTCGCGCTGGCCGCACAAGGAAGCGCCCTTTGGGCGTTTGAAAAGACGGCTGAGGGCTACATTCCAAAGACAACCGTGCCGCTCGGAGAAGAAGACAACGGAAAACTGATGAAAATTCTGGAAGAGATCGACGCGCACGATGACGTCGAGGAAGTATATACAAACGCAGAATAGAGTGAGGGCCGTCGTTCGTGAAAGAACGCCGGCCCTTCTCCTCATTGCAGTGCGCCAGTAACTACCGGCGGCAGCGGCGGAGGAAAGCCGCCCTCGCAAACAGGACGCTTTGCCCCATTTTCGAAGATGACGCGGCAACGGGCGACGATTACATCGTCACCGGATTTGATGACTGCGTGCCACCAAACCTGGCCCGTCGGGTCGGCCTTCTCGAATCCGTCGACCATGGGCACTTTGCCCATGTATTTTTGCTCGCCAGCGTGAGCCGACAGAGCAACAGAGGCGGCCAACGCGGCCGCCAGGAGAACGCGTAGCGTGTGCATGACGCACCTCCTTTCATCGTTAGGGGCTCTCCGCACAACGCACGCGCATGCGCCCTGCGGAGAATCCCTGCCTGCCGTTAGGTAGGCCTGCCTGCCGACTGAGAGTATTGAGGAGTCTTTAAAAGAGCGCGAGCTCTTGAGAGCCCGGCCTTGAGCTTCTCCCCAAGGGAGGAGATCAAAGCCAGACTAGCAATTGAGTGCTTTTCTTCACTATGCCTGCGGAAAAAGACTTGAGCAAGCACCGAACGAAGAACTGCGTATAAGAGTGTATTTTACCACAAAATACAGCACTGTCAATCACTCGCTTTCTTCTACGGTATCATTACCCACATGAAGGTTTTAGGAATTGACCCCGGCTATGGGCGCTGTGGCGTCGCTGTCGTAGAAAAGGAAGACCACAAAGAGCACCTTGTGTACTCAGCCTGTATCGAGACATCCGCCAAAGACGAGTTCCCCCTCCGTCTTGTGGCTGTGGTAAACGAGTGCGTCCGATTGTTGAAAAAATATTCACCCGAGGTACTCGTCCTCGAAAAGCTTTATGTGACGAAAAATCAGAAGACCGCTATGCACGTCGCCGAAGTGCGTGGCGCGCTCATCAACATGGCGGCGCAAGCAGGCATCCCTGTCTTTGAATACACACCCGGGGAGGTGAAGAGCGCTGCCGCGGGCTTTGGAGGGGCCGACAAGCAAGCTGTCATCAAGATGCTTCACGCGCTCATGAAGATCGAAAAAGAAATCGAGCTCGACGACGAGTACGACGCAATCGCCGTCGCGGTGACCCATCTCGCCCGCCATCGTATTGCGCAATAGCGATCGGAGTGTTTGGCGCCTGCGTATCCGGTCGGACATCCTAGCGCTATACCAATGCACTTCCTCGGTGCTCGAAGAAGCGCTACAATAGGCCAGAAATGAAAACTCTACGCAAGTGGTGGCGGAAGATGCCACCGTGGATGGAACTCGGCCTTTTGGGTCTGACCGCCCTCGGATTTCTCGTGGTCGGGAGCGCGATTATTTGGGCAAGCGTCGTTCCGCTTCCCTCAATCGAAAACTTTGAGAACAGAAAAATATCTGAATCGACCAAGCTCTTCGACCGCACGGGCTCGGTCGTTCTCTACGACGTCTACGGTCAAATCCGCCGCACGGCAGTACCACTCGAAGAAATTTCTCCCTATATCCAAAAAGCCTCGATCGCGATCGAGGACGACCGGTTCTATGAGCACCACGGGTTTCGCCCGCGCGCGTTTTTGCGCGCCGTCTTGGTCAATCTCCACTTGATGCCGGGTATTCTGGGACAAGGCGGTTCTACCATCACTCAGCAGGTGGTGAAAAACGCGCTTCTTACACAGCGAAAGACCATCGCGCGCAAGATCGAAGAGATCATTCTCGCGCTCCGACTTGAGCGCATTTACTCAAAGGAGGAAATTCTCACGACGTACCTCAATGAAACGGCATACGGCGGCACGATCTACGGTGTCGAAGAAGCAAGCCAGTACTTTTTTGGCGTAAGCGCGAAGGAAGTGGACCTCGCACAAGCGGCCTACCTCGCGGCTCTCCCCCAAGCACCGACACGCTACTCTCCCTACGGCAACAACCGCGACCAACTCGACGCACGACAAAACCTCGTTCTCTCGCGCATGCTCGACACAGGCGTCATCACCGACGAAGAGTACGCGAGCGCCGTGAACGAAGAAGTTTCGTTCCGCGACACGCGCGAAGCAGGCATCAAGGCACCGCATTTTGTGTTCTACATCCGTGAATACCTCGAGGAAAAGTACGGGGCCGACGCGGTCGCAAACGGCGGCTTGCGCGTCATTACAACGCTCGATTGGGACTTACAGGAAAAGGCGGAAGGGGTCGTTACCAAGTACGCACCTGATATGTTGGCGAACTTCAACGCATCTAACCAAGGGCTGGTGGCTGTCGACCCGAAAACGGGACAAATCCTCGCCATGGTGGGCTCGCGTGATTATTTCTCCACGGAGATCGACGGTGCGGTGAACATCGCCCTTGCGCACCGCCAGCCAGGCTCCTCTTTCAAGCCGTTCGTTTACGCAACAGCCTTCAAAAAAGGATACACGCCAGAAACAATTGTGTTTGATTTAAAAACACAGTTTTCCACGTTATGTTCACCGACCGAGTTTACCGAAGAGTCTCCCTGCTATTCTCCCAACAACTTCGACGGGATATTTAAGGGCCCGGTTAGCCTTCGTAACGCTTTGGCGCAATCGATCAACGTCCCAGCAGTTAAGACCCTCTACCTCGCCGGCATCCCCGACTCAATACGGACCGCGGAGGATATGGGCATCACGACACTCGGCGATGCAAACCAGTACGGGCTCACGCTCGTCTTGGGTGGTGGCGAGATTACACTCCTCGACCTCACTGGTGCGTACGGTGTTTTTGCAAACGACGGTATAAAAAACACACCAGTGGGTATTCTGCGCGTCGAGGATAGAAACGGAAAAGTGCTCGAGGAGTACTCGAGCAAAAGTGTGCGTGTGCTCGACGCGCAGGTCGCACGGCAGATCAGCGATATTCTTTCGGACAACGTCGCACGCACCCCTGAATTCGGTGCAAACTCACCACTTTACTTCCCAGAGACACCAGTGGCGGACAAAACAGGAACGACGAACGATTACCGCGACGTGTGGATCGTTGGTTACACGCCCGGTGTCTCGATAGGCGCGTGGGCGGGCAACAACGACAACTCACCGATGGAAAAACGCATCGCCGCGTTCGTTATAGCCCCGATGTGGCATGAGGTTATGGAGTACGCAATAGAAAAATATCCCGCGGAAAACTTCCCGCCACCTGCGCCGGATGCAAATGCCGGAGCGCTCCCCGCCGTCCTTACCGGTGAATGGAATACAAATCCCGCAGAGGGCATTCATGATATTTTGCACTGGGTCAACAAGGATAATCCACGTGGGGGCAAGCCTTCTAATCCCTGGAGTGACTCACAGTATGCGTACTGGGAATACCCTGTGGCACTCTGGGCATGGCAAGAGCTCACTGGCGCTGTGCCTGAGGGCTTCCTGAGCCCTCAGGGCGTGCTTCCCGCCTTCAGTGCGTTCCGCATCACATCTCCAACCCCTGGTGCTCTCGTGTCGGCAAGAAAGTCTCTCACCTTTACTGCAGAGCACCCACTTCCTGAGAGCGTCGCGCGTGTAACGTATTACATAAACGGGGTGGTAGCGGGCTCCGCTCTCGAGCCCCCATATTCCGTCACGTTCGTCCCACAAACTCGCGGCCAGATCGAGCTAAGAGCGGTCGCGGAGACCGAGATAGGAGGAAGTGCCGAGAGCACTGTCACTTTCACCGTTCGATAGTTCGACAAAAGGGACGTGTCTAGCGATTGAGTGGCATCACAAGGTAGGTGAATGATGGGTCGGATACGCCGCGTATGACTAAGGGCTTGCCTGGGCCAGCAAAGCCGAGTGTTATTGAATCAGAGGCGATAGAGGAGAGACAGTCGGAAAGGTATCCGATATGGAAATTAATATCGAGATCATCACCTCCGAGCGCCGCGTCGATTGAATCAGACATTTCCCCCACCTCAGAACTCCGGGCTGTTGCGCTAAAAACTTTTTTCTTCGGGTATACATGGAACCCAACATGCTGATCATTCCCTGAAAACACGCGTGCCTTTTTTAACATCTCTCCAAAATCATTCTTGAGCATTGTCGCCTCTGATGTAAATGACTTTGGGATGATCTCTTTGTAGTTCGGAAAATTCCCCTCAACCACCCGAGAAACAAATCGAATACCTCCTCCGGAAATAATTAGCTGCGACTCATCCGCTGAAATCCCCACCTCGTCCTCATCAATAAACTCCGCTATGTGCGCGAGTTCGATTGCGTGCTTGAGTGGAATAAGTATCTCCTGCCCCCCTTCTGATTCCCCACCAAACACCCTCTCTGCAAGCCGAAAAGAGTCTGTCGCGACACACACAAGGCTCTTACCACGAACAGACATGTATACACTCCCCAACTCAGGTCGTATCATCGAGGGAGACGCGGCGTATGCGACTGCCTGTATACCACGCACAAGGTTCCCCCGAGGAATTAAAATCTCCTTTGCCTGCATGTTGTCCATGAGTGAAGGAAATTCATCATGAGGCACTGCTTTTATAAGTGTCCGCGTGCCACGCGAAGAGATCACCAAATTCCCTTCATCGAGTTTCAACTCAACCTTATCGCCACCAATGGAGCGAAGTGTTTGGGAAAGCACATTAGCAGGAACCGCAACCACTCCCTTACCCACCACATCCCCCGGAACACACACCTCGACACCCGCCTCGAGGTTTGTAGCCCGCACCATAATCTCCTTCCCCACGTCGAGGAGAATACATGAGAGCACGGGGAGTGTTTCCTTCTTTCCAGTGACACGCTCTGCTGCGAGAACTGCTCCCAATATTTTTTCCTTTGTTGTTTTTATATGCATGATTCTATTTTTATATTTATATACCTATTACTACTACTAAGGGTGTGGAGAGTGTGGAGATGTAGATTTGATGAAGGAGTACATTGGATTTTTTCGCTTTGAAAAGTGGGGATATGTATCGCTCTAGTGTGTTGGGAAGTGTGTTGAGAAGTATTGTAATTAGTTTTGAACATCTCCATCCTTCTGTTGTACGGTGCTCATTCCACAGATACTCCACACACTATGCGTGTATCAATGTTCGGATGTGATCGATCTCTTGCTCGAGTGACGTGTTTGATTTAATCTCCTCTTTTATTTTTTCACACGAGTGGATAACGGTCGTGTGGTCTCGCCCGCCGAGCTTTTCTCCGATCGAGGGGTACGAAACGCTGAATTCTTCTCGCAAAATGTACATAATGATCTGGCGGGGCTTCACAACCTCTTTCTTGCGGGTTTTTTCGTAGATACTTTTCTCGGCAATCTCGTAGTATGAGGCGATCCGTCGCACCACTTCATCAACAGACACACCTTTGTTGGGCTTTATGTTGTGCTTTATGAGAGCGCGGACATCGGCATGGGTGACACCACGCCCTTTCAATTGTGATTTACACACAATCATGTTGAGAATACCCTCGAGCTCTCGGATGTTTCCGCGGACGTTCTCAGCGATGTACTGAACAATATCGTCGGGAATGGAGAATCCATGGCTCTCAAGTTTTGCGCGGATGATCGAGACCCGAGATTCGATGTCTGGCTCGGGTATCTCTGCGATCATGCCCGCCCCAAAACGACCCTTAATGCGATCCTCGAATCCGGGAAGCATCGCGGGGTGCTTATCCGAAGAAAAAATTATTTGCTTATTGTTGTCGTGGAGGGCGTTGAAGAGGTGAAAGAGCTCCTCCTGGGTCTTTTCGGTGTTCGCGATGAACTGCACGTCGTCCATGATGAGCATGTCGTTGGCGCGGTACTGGTCTTTAAAACTATTTGCACGGCCGGCGCGCACGGCGTTGATATAGTCGATCGCGAAACGCTCTGAGGTGACGTACAGTACCTTTCTGTTTGCGTGTGTTTTCTTAAATTGATTGCCGATCGCCTGAATGAGATGGGTTTTCCCTCTCCCGGTACCTCCGTAAATGAAGAGTGGGTTGTAGGTGAGGCCCGGTTTTTCGAGTACCGCCTTCGCCGCCGCGTGCGCGAGCTGATTAAATGGTCCGATGATGAACGTTTCGAACGTGTATCGAGGGTTAAGGTTATCTCGTTTGTCGATGTAGAGAGTCTCGAGGTCAAGTGCAGCGTTTTCTGAAGCCTGGACGCGTGATGGCTTGCGCTCTGCCGTCGGTGCCGAGCGATGGACAACGTATTCGACGGTCCGGACACTCGAATCGAGGCCGCGGAGTGCTTTCAAAACAAGCTTACTGTGCTTTTTAAGGAGCCACTCCTTGACGATCTTTGAAGGAACAGCAACCTGCACCATTCCTCCATCGCGGTTCGTAATGTCAGTGTTGCGAAACCACGTGCGGAAACTTGCTTCTGATGTACCGAGTTCTATTTGCACGAGTGCGTTTTGCCATAATTCACGGTTGCTCATAGGAGTAAAAAATACGGACAGCTCGAGTATTATACGCGCGCCGCCTTGAATGGGAAGCTCAATCTTTTTGCGGGCTTGTGTTTACAAGGTGTGGAGAACGTGGGGACAGTGAAAAAGATTGATTTTTTGGCTTTCATCCCCCATACTCCATTACGTTACTTCATATGAAAAGGACATACCAACCAAAGAAGCGCAAGCGCGCGCGGGCGCACGGATTTTTGAAGAGGAGCAGGAGCGCGACCGGTCGCAGAACGTTGGTGCGCCGCCGCCGCAAGGGGCGTGCGAGTCTCTCGGTATAAATGACGAAGAAGAGCATACCGGCAGAGGTCTTCACAGGAAGTTCCACTGGCAAGGTGCGCAAGGTTCACGGAACACTGTTCTCACTTACGGGCACTCGGATTCAGGAAAAGGCGACGGCGTTAGCGTGTGTCGTATCAAAAAAAGTGGCCTCGAAGGCCGTCGATAGGAACCGCATCAAGCGATGGTGTCGAGAAGCTGCTCGTCAGCATGCCCGTTCGCTCGAGGTGTCGTACGCGATGGTATTTCGTGCTAAGAAGGATGCGGCTTCGGCGACTCATGCCGACATCGAACGCGAGATAGGGACTCTGGTCGAGAAATGGAAGGACACAGTGTACAATGCCTCACAATGATCTCAGCATTTTTCCACGCCGTCATCTACGACCCGCTCTATAACGGGCTGATTTTTTTTGTTGGCGTGGTTCCCTACCACGACGTAGGGCTTGCGGTCATTGCACTTACATTAGTCGTTCGTCTCATTCTCTATCCTCTCTCGCGTCGTGCGGTGGAAACGCAGGTCGCAATGAAAAAAATCGCCCCAGAGCTTGAGGAGATCAAGAAGAAATATAAAGACAACAAAGAAGAACAAGCTAGACACATGTTTGCGCTCTATCGTGAGCGCGGCGTGCGGCCGTTTGCGAGTATCGGACTTCTCTTGGCGCAGCTCCCGGTGCTTCTTGCCCTCTACTGGATATTTGCTCTCGGGGGACTTCCGGAAATACACCCGGATATCTTGTACTCATTTGTCACTCCGCCAGCGTTTGTCAGTATGGAATTCTTAGGATTTCTCGATATGTCAGGGCACAGTATCGTACTCGGAATTCTCGCGGCGCTCGCGCAATTTGCGTACACGCGGCTTTCCATGGGCCCTCGGGAGCAAAAGAAACATGAAGCAGGAAGTTCCTTTTCATCTGATCTTGCGCGCAGTTTCGATCTGCAGGCACGTTATTTTCTTCCGCTCATGTTCATTGCTCTCTCTTTCATAATTCCCAATGCGGCGATGCTCTATATCGTCACGAGCAACACCTTCATGGTCGGACAAGAACTTTTCGCGGGTCGTCGCTTTGGAGTTGGAAAGCTCTGATTTGCCGAGGAATGTGTCGCGGGGTATAGTGCCCCGATGAATGACCTCGTAGAAACAACGCTCAAGGGTCTCCTCGACTCAGCGGGATTTCAGTATTCGGGCGTTGTTCACAGCGAGGTCGCCGGGCAGGCGATTTTTTCCGTTTCCACAGACGATGCGCGCTCTCTGATCGGCTCGCACGGTGACACTGTGTACGCACTCGACTATCTCGTGAAGAAAATCGTCGAGAAGAAGCTGTCCCCCGCCGCACCTATAGAAGGCGAAGTTCCGGATGAAGAGACGAAAGAAAACCTTCATTTTTTGGTCGACGTCAACGACTACCGCGCCAAGCAGATAAAAGATCTGCAAAATAAAGCCTTAATGATGGCCGAGCGCGCGCGAAGTTTTCAATACGACGTCGAACTCTCACCTATGACCGCCTACGAGCGCCTTATCGTGCACACGGCACTTCAGGACGAACCGCACATACGAACTGAATCCCAAGGGGAAGGCCGTGGCAGACGAGTTGTTATCAAATACTCAGCGGAGTAAGAGTCGCAAGGCTGCAGCTGCGGCATTGTCCGTCGATACACACGTGTGACTAGATTGGAGGCGTGGTGGAATCGGGAACATCGACCTTAAGCGATAGAATATCCGGGTTGATTTGATTGAGGATGAGCCAGATGGCAAGCAGGAGAAAGAGTCCGAGGAGCGTGTCCTGTATGACCTCGCGAGCCTTGCCTTTGACTCCTGGGAGGTCTGAAGCCATGTAGAGGAATCCGGCATAAGCGAGCCTTAGCACGGCAAGGATGCCGCCGAGCGAAATTGCCCCAACAAACAGCGTCTGCAAGAATTTGTCGAAATCTCTCGTCTCATACGCTTGCTTCAATTTATCAGATTGCTCGAAGCACTCGAGCGGCACAAATCCGCCTGTTCCTGTCACTCCTGGCGCGCACCCCGCGGCCGAAACACTGAGCGTTTGTAAAAATACGCCTCCCAGCACAACCGAGAGTATCGCCACTGCCATTACACTGTGCCGCATGAAGAGAGACATATTATTCAGCGATTCGCAGAAGCCATAGAGACTTGTCGACGGCATTCATGAAGGCAATGTGTGTACCGTTTTTGTTGATCACCGGATTTTCAACATCTACTGAGGTGTTTGGTGAAAAGACAAGCTCAACGGAAGCCGCCTTGGCGTCTATGCGCCACCACGCATCTGCGGTGTGCGTTTCCCCACGATACCAGAGATCGAGAAATGAGCTCGGGGTTGGTGATTGAGGAACGGCACAAAATGCCACGGCGCTTTCCGCCGGACTCCAGACACATTTATCGGCGATCGTGCGAATGGGGAGTGTTACAGCGGAGGATGAAGAGTCGATTTGTGCCGAAAGAGAAAGACTGCTTCCCGACGATGCTCCATACAAAAGAGCGGTGGTGGTCGGGTGAGGAAGAAGAGTGAGTCCTGGGACATCGTACGCAATGGGCGACAGTCGCCCGCTCGTTATCCCGTATGCGTATCCCAAAATGCCGCTTGCCGGGCGTTGGACGAGAACAATGCGGTCGTTCGCGAGCCAAAATGCATTCCATCCCGCAAGCGCTGATGTAAACACCGGTGTTTGCTCCGAGAGATCCCATGAGGAGCGGATCCCAACGGCGCCTTGCGCCCCTTCTCCAATATAGAAAACTCCCTCCCCTCCCGGATGCGCAGCGATCGTCTTGATATCGTTTGGTAGTCGCGTGAGGACGAGGGCCTGGAGATCTGCCGACGTTGATGTGCTGACAATCTGGGCGGTGAATGTTGCGATAGCCCCGTTATCATCAAGGCCGCGCACGATGAGGCGATCATTTTCGACAACGAGTGCCTCGTGCATGATCGGGACTAGAGTGTTGGTTAGGCGCGTGAGTTCAACGGTTTGAGGATCTGCGTCAAACACAAACCCAGAACTTCGTTCGACGAACCGCAAGCGCGTAGAGGTACCGCTGCCAATAAAATTTGCTCCGGCGACCGGGGACGCTGTTACCTGAGCGAGTTGTGGAGCTTTCGTCGCGGTTTTTTCTTCTGTGCCGCCATCGAATGTCGAAGAAATATTTGAGACGAGATTTTCGTACGTGCTTCCGAGAGAGCTTTCAAATGATTGCGTCGGAGTCCCAAATCCGCGCGCGGCGTCTTGCTGTTCGATTGCGCGCTGTTGTGCGGTGATATAGAAATACCATGCGGCGAGCCCGAGAATGATCGCGATTGCTCCTGCGATGAGAATATTTTTCAATGTTCGCGATAGTTGCATATGTTATGGAGTGTTGGTGAATGGGAGTCCGAAGGCTCCGGGTGCTTGCGAAGAGAACTGCACATTCCATGAACCGTCTGCACGAAAGAACAAGTTGCTTGCATGTGAGAGGAGAAGCTCGACGAATGCGTTGCCGCTTGAACCGCGGGCGTTGATGGTAATAGTGTTCGGCTGCGTCAGGCTATTTTCGATGGGAGTGCCGCCCACACTCCACTCATACTGCAGGCTTCTGTCATTTGGGTTTAGAGCAGAGGCAAAATACGGTATGGCGGTAAACGAGGTTTCTTCTCCGAAAATCACTGTCTGCTCGCCGAGCGCTCTATGATACAGAGTCCCAAAGAGCGGGTGGTCCTCATACAAGTTGAGGAGAGGTTCTGTCGACGGTATGCGGACGCTCTTTTCTATAGCAAATACCCCATCAAGCGTTCGAGCTTTAACGGATACTGAATCAGAGCCATACAGTGAGGGACTTGGAAGAGTTACCTTGTTCTTCCCCTTCCCCGAAACACCTGCAACCGCGTATCCATTTTTGCTCCAGGTGAACACGATGTCCTCTATAGGGACATTCGATCCGTTGGTATTTCTAAAATAGGGCTTGGCCTCAACCAACAGGTTTGTGCCCGCGGAAGGAAGTGCGCGGCCGCGGTAAAAGGGTGGGGTGTACGAATCGGATTCCCAGAGAACGTCCATCGCGACAGGACGTATGATCGCTTCCGCGAGCGCGCGCTTGAAGCCACCCTCGCTCAAAACGGCTTCAACCCTAGTATTGCTCCCGAGCGGGCCGGCGGTAACGTCTATTTCTGAAAGTCCGACGCCGGAGGCGGTCTCGACGCCATCCACATACCATATAAGCGTTTCTGTTGAGAGGTCGACGAGAGAGCTGTGTGCCGTAACGCGCACGGAGTCGCGCCCCTCTGGGTATTCGGGCGCTATTGCGAGCGAGAAAACAGTCCCAAAATCAAGTTGCGCGTGTACAGGCACTGCATACAAACTACCTGTGCACAAAATCGCGATGAAGAGAATCGCGTACCGCATCGTCATAATTATTACATTATACCGCGTTATCCACTCTCCATTCGCGGAAAACTGCCAACGCGATGCGAATCTATGAGTGTCGCGTTGGAGGACCAGTTTTCGCGGCAGCAGCGGCTTTTACCGCGGCACCCTCGAAAGTATTTTTTACATCGGTGATCGGCTGTCTTTGCTCGGGCTCTGGCTGAGGCCGCGGCTCGGGCTGAGGAATTCCCGCAGGTGTATCTCCCGGGAGTTGAGAGGAATCTGCGAGGTCTTGCTTCGCTTTTTTGATAGCGAGAATTTGCGAAGGGTCGGAAGTGATGATCTGGTCTTCAGTATATGAAGCGATAACCTTAATCGCGACGTGCTTGAGGCCGGCGAAAAAGATTCCTTCGCCGACGTCGGATTCGAGCAATAGGTATTTTTCTTCATCGGAGAGCTTAAAGGTCTGCTGGACGAGATCCACCGATGTCGGCGATTGTCGCAAAAGGATTTGGATCGAAGAGTTGGTAATCATGGGGATACCGTAGGGCGAATTCAAGAAGTCGGAAACGTCTTGCGTGATGGTGGAGATTCCGAGGTAGTATTTGCGGCCACGCTTCGCGATGCCGAAGAGGAACGACGCCGTGTCTTCTGCGCGCATCATCCACCACGCCTCATCGATGATGAGGAGGCGCTTGCGAAGCTCTTTGCGCACAGTGTTCCAGATGTGGTGCGTGATGATGTACATGGCGACCGGCTTCAGGTCGTCTTCCATGTCGCGCACGGAGAAGACGACGAGCTTTTTGTTCATGTCGACGTTCGTTGGTCTGTTCATGAACCCCGACCACGTGCCCTTCGTGTACTTGGAAAGACGCGCGACGAGCGATTCAGAGCCTTCCATGCCGGAAAGCACGAGCTCGAAGTCGGAAAGAAGCGGCGGCTCTATCGCGGCGAAGTTTGCATCAGCGGTAATGTCCTTGAGCGCGTATGTTTCGGTGATCGCTTTGTCGATGACCGCATCCTCCTCCGGCGTGAGCCCTCCGAGCATAATGCGAAAGAGGCCGACCAGGGTGATGATGTTGTTGCGCAAGATGTCTCCAGGGTTTTCGTCTTCGCGCGGAATCGCGAGGTCGAACGGATTGATGTGGTGTTCGGAAGAAAGCGAGATGTTGAAGTATCTGCCACCAACCGTTTCGGCCAAGTACTCGTACTCGCGCTCAGGGTCGATGACGATAACCTCGGTATCAAACATGAGGCTACGCAAAATCTCGAGCTTCGTCATGTACGATTTTCCGGCACCGGATTTTGCGAAGGTTACCGAGTTGTAGTTCTCAAGTGAGAAACGGTCGAAGAGAATGAGCGAGGAATTGTGTCTGTTGATGCCGTAGAGAATGCCGCGGTCGCTCGTGAGGTCGAATGATATGAAGGGAAAGATCGAAGAGAGGGGCGCAGAGTTGAGCTTGGTATGGACGCCGAGCTCGTCGGTGCCGAGAGGGAGTACCGATTTGAACCCGCCTTCTTGCTGGAAGAGTGCGGGACGAATGTACACAAGCCGAGATTCGAGAATTGAACGTATCTCGCTCTCTGTCTTGTCGACCTCTTCGCGGGTGTTCCCGTATA
>Ga0210057_1000257_pt1 | contig 91751 bp, 119 predicted proteins | sample CryGeyCG2114_010_2_FD_183968 | JGI IMG/M metagenome (GOLD analysis project Ga0210057, IMG submission 183968) | Groundwater microbial communities from aquifer - Crystal Geyser CG10_big_fil_rev_8/21/14_0.10 (SPAdes) (version 2) | ecosystem: Environmental > Aquatic > Deep subsurface > Groundwater ... | reverse complement strand
CGATAAGATGTACCGCTTTCATCCGTTTTGGAATCATATCTGAATATAAAATACGCTGTGATTTGAAGATCGTCCAGCAAAAAAGCCTACAGGAACGCAGGCTTTTCAGACATCCAAACGTGAAACAGCTCGAGAGCCGGCCCCGTGAGGAATAAAAATTCTTCTCCAGACTTCATTTGGAAGGATCACCAGGCACCGTCCGTTCCCACAAAATAGAACCGTCCGGCGCAAGAATCAAGTCAGGACGCTCGTCGTCCGGATACACAAGGGGTTCACCTTTCGCATAGAGTAGCTCATGAACCGCAAGCAGAAATTCGTGCTCACTCACCTGTTCAACATCCTTGCCGTAGCGAATAAGCATGCGCGTAGCCTGATCCGAGAGAAACCGATGGCAACCTCTATATTCCATGGCGATCATGTGCAAGACGATGCGCCGCTGACGATCAAGAACGGGCGAAAAAGCTTTAATGAAGATAATGAGCTTGTGAGCAGCAGAGGCGGAATCCGGCTGCAAATCGTTCTCCGACATAACACCTCCCTTCTGAAAAGGACAGATTTTGACCCTAGCAGGACTCATGCGCATTGTCTATAGTCTCGCCATATGCAAAAGCCGCTTCACACCGTGGACCCCATTCTCTTTGAGCTTATTCAGGAAGAAACCCGACGCCAAGAAGAAGGTCTCGAACTCATCGCCTCCGAAAACTACGTTTCAAAAGCCGTTTTGGAAGCCGTTGGGACGCCACTCACAAACAAATATGCAGAGGGCTACCCCGGAAAACGTTATTACGGCGGAAATCAAATCATCGATAAAATTGAGTCGCTTGCCATTGAACGCGCAAAAGTTCTCTTTCAAGCCGAACACGCGAACGTTCAACCACATGCCGGAGCACAAGCAAATTTCGCAATCTATCTTGCCTTGTGCAAACCCGGCGACACGGTTCTTGCGATGGACCTCGCCCATGGCGGACATCTTACGCATGGATCAAAAGCGAACTTCAGCGGAAAATGGTTTAACGTTATTCCCTATGGCGTAAACAAAGAAGATGAGCGCGTAGACATGGACGAAGTCCGCGAGCTTGCTCGCCTGCACAAACCGCGCATGATCATCGCCGGATTTAGCGCGTATCCTCGCAAACTAGATTTTAAAGCTTTCGCGGATATCGCGGCGGAAGTCGGTGCGTATCTCATGGTTGATATGGCACATGTTGCGGGCCTCGTTGCGACAAAGCTCTACCCTGATCCAATCCCCCATGCCGATGTTGTGACGTCAACAACACACAAAACCCTGCGCGGTCCACGCGGCGCGCTCATTCTTTGTAAAAAAGAGGATCGGCTTGATCCGGATGGAAAGAAAACGCTCGCCCAAAAAATAGATGGCGCCGTCTTTCCGGGAACGCAAGGCGGACCGTTGGAACATGTTATTGCCGGAAAAGCGGTCGCATTTGAGGAAGCGCTTCAACCTTCATTCATCACGTACCAAGAACAGGTTTTAAAAAACGCGCAAGCCATGGCGGAAGTTTTTCTTGAAGAAGGCGGTCGGCTTGTAACCGGCGGGACAGATAATCATTTATTATTACTCGACGTAACAACTTGGGACGTAACCGGAAAACAAGCGGAGACGTGGCTTGAGCAAGTGGAAATAAGCGTAAACAAAAACATGATTCCATTTGATACAAGAAAGCCGATGGATCCTTCCGGTCTTCGCCTCGGCACGCCCGCCATTACCACGCGTGGATTTGATGAAGCGGCCACGCGCGAGCTGGCGCGCCTCATCGTGCAATTACTGAAAGCAAAAAATCAAGAAAGTGAGGCAGACAAAATCCGCAGCAAAGTAAGAGAGCTGGCCGCCGCGCATCCGCTCTACACATAATAAAAAAACCGCAGAACATACTCTGCGGTTTTTTTATTTGGAAAGACTAGCCGTGATAATCCAAGGGAACATCCGGAACCCAGAGCGGATATGTTCCGCCGGTTCGCGGATGGATGAAGGCGTTGAAAACCGGCTCTGTAGAATCCGCTTGATCAATAACGGATTCGACGGAAATGCCGGAGTCGGTGCGCCGAATAACAATGGAAACAATCTCCTGACCCGACAGACTGTCATAATAAGCTATGAGCGACTGTACGACATTCGCATCGATACTTGCAAGCTCCGCACTGGAAAACGCAAGCTTGTTAAAATAATAAACTTGCGGCGTCTGCGGACAAACCGGCGCAGGAGGCGTTGGAAGAGCCGGGGTTGGTGTTGCCGTTTCCGCAGGAACGGGCGCTTCCGCAACAGGAACAGCTGCAGCGGGTGTAGGTGCAGGAGTAGTCGCGGGCGGTGTTGTGATCGTGATGCATCCGGCACCAAAAAGCGCCAAACTAAATGCAAAAGCTGTATATTGTATGATTCGTTTTGACATAAGCGGTGAGGTTAAACGTATGAGGGCATACGTATGACATAATTAATCTACTCTACTTTGAGAAAAGAAAGAAGCCCGCATTGCACGGGCTCAAAGTTATTCTTGTAAAACTTTCCTCGCAAGAGCAAGAGCAAAAAAGAGCCGATCCATGGCCTGACCGAGCGAACGATCACGATCGCCATAAAGCAATGCTACTGGTTTTAATGTTCGAGGATCGAATCCTGTCTCCGAAACCATCTGACGAATGACTTCCTCGCGTATCCCGCGACGCCAACCGGCCCGTAGTCTTCCGATCTCGCGAAAAAGACTTTTCCTTGCAACAAGATCAAAACCAGAAAAGTCTGGACAGTCCGGGTGCAAAATAGCGCTGAGTAATGCTTGCTCGCACTTTCTGCGACTCGACAACTTGTGATGGATATCTAAAGGGACTTCTTGAAGGATTGCCCGATAAAGCAGGTCGTGAGCCGAATCAAGCGATTCGACTTTTGGCCACACCCAAGTGCAATCTATGACCTTTTCCGTCATGTGAGCCTCTCTATTCGCGGAAGATACCTGAACATGTTCTGGTCATATCGTCAAGGGAAACGGGAAAATAGAGTTGCCTTGATCTGTCCATTAATTTACGCTATGCTCCGCAAACAAATGAGCTACCTAGGGGCGTCGTTCAATGGTAGGACGAAGGTCTCCAAAACCTTAGACGCGGGTTCGATTCCCTCCGCCCCTGCCACATAAAAAAACCGCGTAACAACGCGGCTTTTTATAAAGAGCACTACAACGCTTTCTTAAACGTCACTTTGAATACTGGTTCAAACTTTGTGTCATTTTCGTCGACGATTTCTATCGTCTCCCCTTTCATGAGCTTGGTAAGCGCCATATCACTTAGCATTTCCGCGTCAGTTTTTAAATCAAGCGTTAATCGTTCAAGCTGTTCCATTTCCTGGGAAAACTGTCCGCGCAATTCAGTCTCAATTTGAACCTTCTTTATTTTTACCGCCTTAAGCTCATCCAATACTTCTTGATAGGGAGTGGATTGTGCAAGCACATCACGAAACACTTCATTCACCTTCTTTTTTTCATCGCGCTTGGTGCGCATGCGATCGTAGATTTCTTTTAAGTCATTCATACAGAGTTGTTAGGGCGGTAGTATAGCATGTCTTCAAAAAGAGCCACTCGCCTGTGCGATTGCCTTTAAAAAAGGTAATCATGCTACAGTCTCTGCATATGAAATACCCCCTTTTATCTGTTGCGGGCGTAGCTCTTATCCTTCTCGGAGCTGGTTGCAGCAGTGCTGATTTTTCGAATGATTTACCCGATTCCCCATCAGAAGACTTGCAGCTGCAAACCATTCAAGAGCAACCGCAAGCAACCGCAACAACGGCGCATACACTTGATTTGAGCAACCGAGGTCTCACAAAAATCCCTAATTCGGTCTTTTCACAAACGGACTTGGAGTCACTTAATCTGAGCGGGAATGCTTTGGAAGGTGCTCCGCAAGCGGAGATCCGACATTTACAAAAGCTTACCTCGCTCAATTTGAGCGGAAACAATCTTACAGGGCTCCCCGCGGAACTCGGCCAGCTAGCGCAGCTGCAAACACTTGATGTCTCGAACAATCAACTTACAGGCCTTCCGCTTGAGCTTGGGAATCTCACGCAACTGCGTGTCCTCGATATTCGCGGGAATACCTACTCAGCTCAGGACCTTGATCAAATTATGAAAAAGCTGCCAAACACCGAGGTTCGACGCTAGGAACATCCACAAACAAAAGTTGCATACTTATAAAGGAATCCGCTAGGATAAGCTCATGAATGCGTTTCTCTCCGTCCAAGATCTTTCTGTTTCCTTTGGGAAACTGCGCGTGATTAATAATGTAAGTTTCGAACTCAATCGAGGCGAATCCTTGGCGATCATTGGCCCAAATGGTTCCGGAAAGACGGTTTTGCTCAAAACCCTCCTTGGGCTTACCGAGCATGCCGGAAGCTTTTTCTGGAGTCCGGATGCGCGGCTTGGCTATGTTCCCCAAAAAATTGACGCGGACCGGCACCTTCCGATCAATCTTCAGAACTTACTTGAAGCCAAAGCAAGTATTCAACATCTCAAGCGCGCCGACATTTTGAGCACGGTAAAAACCGTCGGCCTTCCCCAAGAGACCCTTCGAACGCCAATCGGACACCTTTCGGGCGGACAATTTCAAAAAGCACTGATCGCATTCGCGCTTCTGGGAAATCCAAATGTTATTCTCTTTGATGAACCAACGGCATCGCTGGACGAACTTTCCGAAGAACATATTTATGAACTTTTGAATGAACTGCGTCGCGAGCGAGGTCTTACGGTTATTCTTGTTTCGCATGATTTGAGCATTGTGCCTGAAATGGCAGATAAAATTCTTTGCCTCAATAAATCCACCGTTTGTTTTGGACCGCCGGAAGAAGCGCTCACGGAAGAAGTTTTTGCAAAGCTCTATTCGGAACCGCATAAGGTATTCCATCATCCATCGGAGCATCATCACCGTCATCACGCCTAGCTATGTCACCTCAAGAAATGTACGCGCTCGCGCTCGCGCTTTCCGCTGCCTTTGCCGCAGGGCTGATGGGCTGTTTTGCTTTGATGAAAAAGATGACGCTCGCAGGAGACGTGATGTCGCATATCGCTCTTCCGGGACTTGGCCTTGCTCTGCTCTGGAATATTCAGCCCGTGATTGGAGCCATTGTCTCTCTTGGTATCGGCGCTGTACTGATTTGGAAAATTGAACAAAAAACCGATCTCCCAACAGAAACAACCATCGGTGTCATGTTCTCAGCCGCTCTTGCCATTGGTGCCCTTGTGACGCCTTCAGAAGATATTATTACGGCTCTCTTTGGCGGAGCAAATCCGGTTTCATTACAAACGCTTCTTCTCTATGTCGCGCTTTCAGCACTTGTTGTTATCTTTTTATGGGTGGAGCGGAACCGCCTCGTGCTTAGCTTGTTTAATGCCGACCTCGCAATCGTTACAGGCGTAAATGTTTCCCGACTAAATCTGATGTATCTGATCGCCTTTGCCTCTACGCTTATTCTCGGGTTGCGTTTTCTTGGAGCTCTTCTTGTCGGCGCACTTATCATTGTTCCTGCCGCCGTTTCGCGTCAATTTACCCACACGCTTCCAAACTTTCTCGCCGGCTCCGCTCTTGTAAGCTTACTCTCGGTAAGTATTGGCTATGCACTCGCTTCTGCTTTTGGACTCCAAACCGGCCCAACCGTTATCGCATTAGCCGCAAGCGTCTTTTTCTTGAGCCTTTTTAAAAAGAAGAAGTAAAAAACAAAGACAGGCATAAAAAACAGCGCTCCCTGCCCCAAGGGAGTTTTTTGTAGTATAATATTTAAAGGTTTATTTATTTCTTTTAATCCCCTTTCTTTATGAAAGACAACGCAAACAAACTCGGCCTCGCCGGCGCCCTCACCGCCGCTTTCTTCATGCTCGTCCTTAGTCTCTTAAACAGCGTCGGTCTGTATCAAGGAGCCACGCAGCAAATGCGCGCTTGGCACATGTGGTATACACCAAATTTTGGAGGAACGATTACAGGGATGATCGAAGCCGCGGTGATCACCTATATCGTGCTTTTTGTTTTTACTTCCGTCTATAATCTTCTTGAAAAAAAAGCCTAAGCCTGTGAACACAAAAAAAATTACGCTCTTCGCTTTGCGTTTATTGCTTGGTTGGGTCTTCTTTTACGCGGGCATTACGAAGATTCTTACTCCCAATTGGAGCGCCGGCGGTTTCTTGCAAGGTGCAAAGACCTTCCATGGTTTTTACGCCTGGCTTGCACAAGCAAGCTTGATTCCGTGGATTAGCCTCATCAATGAATGGGCGCTTTTTCTCCTTGGCGTTTCTCTTCTCTTGGGCATCTGCATAAGATTGAGCGGCTGGCTTGGCGCCTTGCTCATGCTCCTCTACTACCTCCCCGGTCTCACGTTCCCCTATATCGGACAACATGCCTTTTTAGTTGATGAACATATCATCTATATTGCTTGTCTTATTTTGCTCGCAACCTATCATGCGGGAAACACATGGGGCCTCGAGGGTTACGTAAAAAAATATCTTCCACAACGAAAGCCTGGTAAAAAGTAATTTCAAAAAGAACGCTCCAAAATAGGAGCGTTCTTTTTATTTTCCGTCTTTTCACGATGCGTTTCTCTTGCAGAAAAGAATTACTTCATCATGCCATGAAAGCCATCCGCACCGGCTCCGCCATGCGTCTTGTGACCCAAGACATCCCCATGTCCCGTTGCGAGGAGATAATCTTCAGCAGCACCACGGGGATACCAAGCGGCCTGCCAGCGATACGCCTCTCCGAATAATTGCTTATCCGTATACGTATTACTGTAAGTCTTGAGCAGATATCGGAAGAAACCGCGCGCAGCCTGTGCATGCGCACAAGCGCAAAAGCGATTCTTCGTAACATCGGCGGGACTTCCACAGCAAAAATTGCAAGTGAATTGATCGATGAGCCGTTGATACCTTGCCTCCAAGTCCGAAGAAAGCGGTAGCTTTTCATAGGATCCCCAAGCGCTTTGCGCACCAATGGGATCTTCGAAGCGAATACCTTGCGGCGCATAGAATGGAGCGCCTTGTCCGGTCATAGTCGCCTGAGCCTGACCAACCAAGCTCTTGGATTTCGTTGTTGAAGGCGGGGAAATTGTTGGCATGAATTGTAAGTTCGTGGTTTTTCCATCCGTATTCAACATCGGCATGACGATTTCCGCCGCATGCGCAGGGGCAATCCCGAAGAGCGCACCAAACGAAAGAGGAATACCCATACCCATATGCGCACTTATATTCCCAATAGCAAATTGATTGAATACAAGCGACAAAACAAGTATCCATGCAAAAGCCGAAGGGACGCGTGGCATCGTCTGTAGTTTTTGTTTCATAAGTCAATATTATGGCTTAGTACTGGTTGCGACCGGCAGCTGAAGACGTTGTGCTTCAAGATCGAAGTAGGGCTTTCCTAAAACGGCAACATCCCGAAACACAAGAGAGCCGTCATCTTCAATAGTCCCAATGCCCTTCCAGATTTGTGCGAGCCGCGGATAAGCCGCCGCTTCGGAAGATAAGATGAAGGTTGGAACGCGTGTAAGATGATACGCATCAACCAGTTGTTTTCCTTCTGTGCTATCCACATCAATTTTTTCGACATGGGAAAAAGAGACGCCGTATTGATCCTTCAAGATAGATTGATTGACCATTGGATCATAGCAATCGGAACAAGCGTTATCGGTAATAAGACGTAAGTCTGAACGCCCGATCACATCACCTGATTTTGCATCCACATAGACCGGACGTGCAGGATTCACGAGAAGCGCGTCTTCAGCACGCGTGCCCAAAGCAGCGAGCGTTTCCGCTACATTCGCTTTATCAATTTCCCCGCGAATAATGAGAGCCGGTATTTTCTTGATTTTGTACTGTTCTACAAGCGTTTTTCCCTCTTCAGAATCATACGCAATGTCTTTCTCCTCCGTTATTTCTACTGAGAGAGACTTCCGTACATCCGCCCAGGACTGTTTCATAGGGAAACAGTCCTGGCAGCTAAAGTCTTCAAGAAAGACAAGCTCCAGATTTGCTGGACGGCTCGCCTCTTGTTCCGCCTTGTTTTTCTCTGCAAGTGCAGAGCGTACATGGCCGACCAAGATGATATTAAGCCCGAAAACGCATAGGAGTGCGAGATACAGAAACGACCGAAAAGGCGCGATTCGTTTAAGCCAAATCATAGACAGGGTCTTAACAGCCGCCCACCATTTCCGGCAATGCCCCCGAAGAAGGCGCGGACGGAGCGGAAAGAGTGGCGGCGTTTGCCGGAGCGGTTACTTGGAACGAGCCTCCATTGATTGCACGTTGCAATCCGAACAGCTCTACAGATTGAAGAATAGCAACAATAAGGACAAGAGCAAGAACGAGCGTCTGCATACTTAGCCTCGGGAGTTTTGGTAAACGAATTGTAATACTTTTTGGCGCTGAGCGCGTTGAATGTTCCTCAGCGTTCTGAGATTCATGTGTGTTCATATAGAGCAGTTGATATTATTGCTGATTAAGATATTCCTGGTAGGCCTGAATGCCTCCTTCAAGATGATAGACATTTGTATATCCCATACGCATAAGCAGATCCGCGGCTTCCTTGCTCATGCTTCCGCTCCGACAATAGAGAACGATTTTTGCGTTCTTATCACTCGGAAGTTCGCTTAGATTTTCTGCAATCTGGTTGTATGGGATGACGGCATCCGTTCCTTCAATATGCGTTTGTTGCGGAACATGAACATCAACAAGCGTAAAGTCCTTATGCTGCATCCAAGAAGCAAGTAACGCGGGTAGAACCGTGTGGAAATTGCCTTCTTTCACGAGGGCTTCCTCATCATGGTCTTCGTCACTCTCCGGTTGCTTATATGCCTGCGCACCAAGATCAAGATCAATAATCGCCCAGATCTTTAGCTCAACAGATTGATCGAGCGGCGGATCGGTGATAAGGGAAACTGTTTTGTAAAATTTCCCCTCCGGCTCAGCATGAAGGTTTGGGTCAAAGACAACGGTAATCGTTGCTTCATCGCCCGGCTGAAGAAGAGGCTTATTAATGGTAGCCGAAGTACATCCGCAACTCGCCGGCAAAGCCGTAACTTTCAAAGGCACCTTTCCATTGTACTTCAGATGAAATGGATAACTCTGAAGACCGCCACTTTGTTTCACTACGCCAAAATCATGTTCGGTCTCGCGCAGTTCTATCAGACTCATGCTACGCGTTTTGACCACATTTCCGCTAAACGCAAGTTTGATTTGCGCCTGATCCTGAGCATTCGTTTGTAGCGTCACATCGCGCGTAATAGGTCCGGTTGCATCCGGGCCATGCGCATTCGGATCAAAGTTCGTTCGAATAACAACAGATTTATTTGGCTGAATAACTTCGCGCAAGGCAGCCGTTCCTCCATGTCCAACCATGCCTCTTAGCGCGCTCTTTTGCCCATCCTCGTGGACAATTTGAGCCGTCGTACACATGCAGGAAGTTTCCATCTTTGTAATGGTTACCGGCGCGCTCCCTGTATTTGTGAGCGTAACTTCTTTTGTAACCATTCCCTCATCCATGGGAATTTCTCCGAAATCCCACCGTGACTCTGAGAGCGTAAGCATCTGACCCGTCCCAACAGCCGCTGTCTGTGTCTCATGACCTTGCATAAAAGCAAGAAGGAACATAGCAGCTACGAAAAAAACACCAATAACAATACTTGTTCGCAAAATATTTCGATTCATAAATGAGAAAAAGAAAACACGAATTAATCTTTCGACTGAATTCGTGCTTCTATTCCCGCTTCATGATACTTAAAAGACGTTCACGATTCGAATGAACGTAGCGCTCGCGTAAAGAAAACCATTGATCTCTGGAAGTAAATAGAAATGTGAGTGCCCCGAATGCAACAAGAGCCACAAGAAACTGAACAGAAGAAGGAAGCGTCGCATCAAACGCCGAATCGGTATAGGTGAAAATGCAATGCGAGGCACAGCTAGCATCTGTAAACCCGCAGCTTCCCGTGTCGCAATGCGAGGCATTCTCGATCGCATGCATAACAAAAAAATTCGATGACGAAACCGAACCGATCCAGCCTCCCACGATCAGACAAAGCGAAAGAGAGATGGAAATAATCCAATCCCTTTTCCGTCTCGCTTCCGTGAACTCAAAAGACATATTATTCCTTACACCACTGCGTATACCCTCCTTCAAGATTTTTTACATTAGTATATCCGATCCGTTGAAGCGTCTGACCGCAAAGAGCCGAACGCCCTCCTGAAGCGCACTGAACAACAATCAAGTCGTTTTTATCCGGAACGGCTTCACCGATTTTAAATTCGAGAACACCCCGAGGGATATTAAGGGCTCCATCAATGTGACCGGCCTGAAATTCATCATCTTCCCGCACATCGATAAGAACGAGTTTTTCGTTCTCTGTGCGAAGTTTTTTTAATTCTTCGCAGGTGATTGCGGGGACCGCAGACTTGGCTTGAGCAACGAGGTCCTGCGGGGTGCTATTTTCCATAGACTTCAAAATATCATAAAAGGATGCGCCCGTGAATACGAATTTTTAAGATGTCGTTTATAGACCTGTGTCAAGATAGCTTGACAAAACGCCCATTTTCTGGCATACTTGCACAGATATTCGAGCCTTTGAGGCTCCTTTTCATACATGAACAACACGACAACACCACCAAACTCGGGATTTTACGGTCTCGGAATCGCTCCAAAACTCCTTGAGATCTTGGATCGTGCACAATTTACCGTTCCAACTCCCATTCAAGAACAGGCAATTCCTATTGCTATTCAAGGAAAAGACCTTATGGGCATCGCCCAAACCGGTACGGGAAAGACATTAGCTTTTGCTCTCCCGATGATTCAGCTTTTGCAGCAAACTAAAGGCACCGGGCTTATTATTACGCCAACCAGAGAGCTTGCGCTTCAGATTGAAGAAACTTTTCAAAAGATCGGAAGACCGGTAAATGTGAGAACCGCCGTCATTATTGGAGGCGCTTCAAGCTATCACCAGATTCAGAACTTAAAAAAGAATCCGCATGTTATCGTTGCCACGCCGGGGCGTTTAAATGACTTAATCGAACAACGAAAAGTGCGCCTTGAAAACACGCGCGTGCTCGTTCTTGATGAAGCCGATCGTATGCTTGATATGGGTTTTGAACCGCAAATCAAGCGTATCCTTAAACAGCTTCCAAAAGAACGCCAAACCATGTTGTTCTCCGCAACCATGCCTGGAGCGATCTTGAAAATCGCAAATTCCTACATGAAGCTTCCCGTTCGCGTTGAAATCGGGCGAGCCGGTGCCGCAGCGGAAAATGTGACGCAGGAAGTCTTTGTTGTAAAAAAAGAAAACAAACTTCGTTTGCTTGAATCTCTTTTAAAAAAGCATGAAGGGACAGCCCTTATTTTCTCTCGAACAAAACATGGCGCACGCAAAATCGCTCGTGCGGTTCGTGACATGGGACATACGGCAGCGGAAATTCATTCAGACCGCACACTCGCGCAACGCCGAGCAGCATTGGATGGATTTAAGAAAGGAACCTATCGCGTCTTGGTAGCAACGGATATTGCTTCACGTGGCATTGACGTAAAAAATATTGAGCTCGTGCTCAACTACGATCTTCCTGATAATACCGATGATTATGTCCACCGCATCGGACGAACCGGACGCGCGGGACAAAGCGGTCACGCGATTTCTTTCGCCACGCCAGATCAAGGACGTGATGTGCGTGAAATTGAAAAACTGACCCGCACCATGCTCCCCGTCTCTCCTCTGCCCGACCTTCCAGACGGAAGACCGAGCTCATTCCCTTCTGCCAGCGATTCCGGTTTTAACGCTAGAAGTCGTCATCGCAGTACTCCGAGTAACGGCGGGCGAAGAGATCAGAAATATCTTTCCAAACAAGCACGAGAGCGCCGAGGCTCTCATAGCAAACGCCGAGGATAAAAGTCTTCGCAAAAAAACTCTCCCGACATGATATTGGGAGAGTTTTTTTTGCCCTATTTATTTGTTCGCCTCTTTTGTTGTATTTGTTGTATTCGGTTTGTGGAAGCGTTGTCCGCCATGAGGTCCTTGACCCAAACGGGCGTTTGGAAACAGTTCTTTCATGATCGTACGCGCGCCTTTAAGATCGCCGCTTGTTCGTAATTGCTGAGCTTGAACAAGCTTCGCAAATCCAGCTGCATCAATCTTATCTCCAAAGGGAGTTCCGTTTGTCAGTTCCTGAAATTTTGCAAAATCATTATTGACGACGGTTTCGTGAACCGCTTGTCGATTCTGATGAATCGCCGGGTTCATTAGAGAATGTCCACGACCTTTCCCTAAAGAAGGCTTTGGAATTCCTGCTTTCTCAAGAAGCGTTTTTGCTTCATCATTCTTCCCCTGCTCCCGCAAGCCACGTGCTTGTTGAAGCGTTTGCTGTTGCTCCGCCGTAAGTGCCGACGCATGCCCGGCCCACGCAGAAGAAAAGCTCACTGGGGATGCCGCACTGGCTGCCAGCGCAATTGCGAGCGTCGGAAGAGCCAAGGCGGCAGAGGTAATATAAAGTATTTTTCGATTCATAGATGTGTTAAAGAATGAGGAGAAGTAATAGCTTCCCACAAGTCACGCCTCCTTGCACTGGATCATACGCAAGAAAGAACGGAATCTTTTCACAGAAAAATTTTCTTCAGAACTCATAGAGAAATAACGCAGAATACACCAATAAAACTACTGGAGATGATGGTCAACCGCAAATTGTTTGCGATGCGTATAACGAAGCGGCTCCAACCCTCAAAACCATTTCACAGACGCTCGAAGAAGCTCTCTATAATGCGGACGCAATCTTAGGAATCGACGATGTGAATTTAAATGGTGAAATGGTCATCATCCCCATTTCCACCATGCTTATCTTTCTCAGCGGCGGTTCATCCGTTTCGAACTTCGAAAAACGTATTCTATAATACATCAACAGCCATAGGGAAAATGGACTCTGGAACAGCTAATGATCTCACACAAGGACTCAATGTAACTATCATAGGAACGACAAATCAAGATGGGAGTATAACAACAGAATCGATCCAAATTCGTCCTAACTTCCAAGTAACAAGTACAACTCCGATTACTCAATAAAAAAAACGGGCCTAAAAGCCCGTTTTTTTTTGTTATGCTCCAACTTGCTCTTTAAACCAAATACCTTCCACGGTGCCATCGCCCGTATAATCAACGCGAATCTCCTCCCCTTTCTTTATGGGGCGAAGCGCTTCATAAACTAAGCACCGATTATCTTCGTCATGAAAAACTTCCGCATTCGGCTCGAAGGAATGATTGTAGAGACTTCCATAGCCAAAGACGATCGCTGCTCCCCGCGGCCACCCATAGGCATAATTCTCTAATTTCGTTTCTGCAACTTTTTGATATTCCTTTTCCGGCAAAAAGAGTACAGGGGCACGCTCAATGAGCCTCCCTTTCTTAACCGGCTCTAAAGCAAAGACGCCCCAACCATTCATTTCTGGGATCCAGCGAGCTTCAACAAAATCAGGAAGGTGCGTTGCTCTTGGGTATCTCTTTTTAGCTGTAGATTTAACTACACTTGATTTTCGTTTCTTTGTTGGCGAAGTTGTTTTTTTCATCTGAGTAATCAATCATCTATAGTTTTATTCTCTCCCCGCTTTTCTTACACGCACACATATTTACATAAAAAAGGTAAAAGCGAAAGCTTTCTTCAATATGCTTTTGACAAAAAGGGGTGTCCGCTGTTACTTTGATGATAAGCGAACCTCTCGAACACTCCCACAGAGTTAAAGTTCGAGCAACATGAAAAACGAATCCAAGGATAAAAAAACACAAGATCTTCTCAAACAAGCGCGCCAAGGAAGCCAGGAGGCTTTTGCGCAGCTTTATGACCTTCATGCAAAAGGAATTTATAAGCATATTCTTTTCCGAAGCCGCGATCCTAAGATGGCTGAGGACATCACGAGCCAAGTATTCATAAAAATATGGGAAGCGCTCCGCAAGGGAGTCGCAATACACTCCTTTCGAGCCTTTGCCATGCGGTCGGCACAGAACCTTTTTATTGATCAGACGCGAAAAAAGGAATACCAGAACACCTCGCTTGAAAAGCTGACAGAAGCGGGTTTCGAGCCTCGTGGGGAGCTTTCTACCTCTCGCGAGGCAGAAGCCTCCGAAGCCACCAAAGCTTTACAAGGGGCTCTTGAACAAATAAACGCTGAACAAAGGCAAATTTTAACGCTTCGGTATCTCGATGAACTTACAATTCCTGAAATAGCAGAAATAACCGGTAAGAAACCCGGCACTATATACGTCCTTATACACAGAGGGGTTCGCGCCCTTAAACTCATTCTTAAAGGATCGTCCTAAGCTTCAGTTATGACACGCATGTCTCTAAAAGCGTTATTCCGCAAAGCCCAGTCTCTCCCCGTGGAAGAGACCCGCGTTCAGGCTGCGCGACAAAACCTTTTGCAAGCCATGCAAGCACAACCGATGCCCGTCATATCTCAACCCGAAGCAAAGGCTTCCTTTCGCCCATTTCATTCATTTTTTTCTTTTCAACCTTCTATGTTCTACGCCCTTGTTATTGCCGCTCTCCTTCTCGTAGGTGGCGGAGGCACCGTTGTTGCCGCACAAAATGATCTCCCCGGAGACGCTCTCTATAATGTAAAACTTGCAACAGAGCAGGTTCGTGATGCTCTTACACTTAATCAAACGAAGCGTGTCGAACTTGATACGGAACTCGCCGGCAAACGCCTTCAAGAAGCTGAAGCTCTTGTAAATAAAACAGGTGACACGCAGTCGACCGAGCATGTCAAAGAAGCTTTCGCCGGTTTTGATGCGCGCGTAGCAGACCTTCGTAAGCATCTTGATGATTTGAAAAACGAAGATGCCGTTGCTTTAGCTCCCGGACTCGACCAAGCTATTAGTGAGCATGAAGCAATTCTCGTACGCTTAAGCCAGCATGATGGCGAACTCGATAGCGACCTGAATAAAGCAGAGGACGAAGTTGACTCCATTAAAGAATCATTGCTTACAAAGCTCCCGGAAGGCCAGGCCAAGGAACGCGTTCAGAACGCGCTTGACCATGCGAAAAAGAGCTATGCAAATCTTGACAGCACTTCAACTTCTACAAACGTTGAAGCCGCACAAAAGGAACTTAAAGATGCCGAGGAACTCTTTTCAAATGGACAGCTCCAAGACGCCCTGGTGCACGCAAATAATGCAGCTCAGCTTACGGACAAATTTGAGACAACCTCAACAGACGCTTCATCCGACGATGCAGCACAAACCGAAGACCAGGTGACTCCCGAAAGCGAAGGAGCTCATCAGGAAGCGGAACAAGGAGTAAAAGAAGATGCGCATGAAGAGACAACAGTCGAAGCCCCCGAAAACGATACGGAAGCTCCGACGCTTGAGACTCATGCGGAAGACAGCGCAGGAGAATAAAAACTACCAAGCCCCAAAACACGCCAACATGGCGTGTTTTTGGTACAATAGCCTTATCATGAATATCATTCGGACTATTCTCAAGCCACCCGCAAGAGAGGCAATTCTCATTGTTTTTATTGGGGCTTGTTTATTAGCCTCCGTGTTTTCCACAGGTCTAGAACCACTGATTTTTGCAGGTGCCTTTCTTGGATCCCTCCCTACGCTTTGGTCTGGGTTAAAAGGACTTTTGAAGGTAAAAATCACTATCGATGTTTTCAATTCTATTGCATTACTCATTTCGCTCGGAACCGGAGAAATTAGTTCCGCCGCTTTCATCGCACTCATGCTGGCTTTTGCCCGCTTATTGGAATGGAGAACAGCAAATCGCACCACAAGCGCGCTCGAATCGCTCTTGCGTTTAAAACCTGAATCCGCGGTCCGTGAAAAAGACGGAAAACGAGAGGAGGTCCCCATTGAGCAAATCCAAGTTGGAGATACTATCATTATTTCACCGGGAGCTCGTATTCCGGTCGACGGGATCGTGATTCAGGGCGAATCAGAAATTAATGAATCTTCTGTGACAGGGGAGTCTCTCCCCCGCCCCAAACGAGCGGGTGACACTCTTATATCCGGAACGGAGAATCTCACGGGAGGATTTAAAATGCGCGCTTCACGCGTTGGAAAAGACTCAACCATCGAACGCATGGTTGATCTCATGCATGAAGCGGAGAACTCCAAATCAAAAACAGAAAAAATCGCAGACCGATTCGCATCCGGACTTCTTCCCATCGTTGGACTTCTTGGACTTGGTACCTATCTCATTACAAAAGATGCTTCCATGACAGCAGCTCTGTTCCTTGTCGCCTGCGCAGACGATATGGCTGTCGCGATTCCGCTTGCGGTAACCGCAGCGCTTGGGCAAGCGGCAAAGCAGGGCGTCATTATAAAAGGCGGAGAGTGGCTAGAACGATTGGGTCGCGTTCAAACGCTTGTATTCGATAAAACCGGAACGCTTACTTACGGGAATCTCGTTATGGAAGGCCTCAAGCCGCTGAATAATATTTCTGTGGATACGCTCATCCCTTTGATAGGCGCAGCGGAAAAATATTCAGAACACCCTGTCGGTAAAGCGGTTTTTCAATGGGCGAGCGCGCAAACAAAAATCATTCCTGATCCAGATGCTTTTGAAATACGCGCGGGAAGCGGAGTAAAAGCTCGCATCGGAAAAGATGAAATCATCATCGGAAATGAGCGCGCCTTCGAAGCCTTCGCGCTTCCGATAGAAATAAAAGCGCTTGCCGCCTTAAAGCAAGCGCAGGAAGAATATGGCCAGACCGTATTTCTCATCATTCTCAACGGAACGCCTGTAGCCATTGGAAATGTCGCTGACGAACCGCGTGAAGAAGCGAAGCAAAGCATTGCCGAAATACGCGCGCTCGGCCTTCGCAATATCTGGATGTTTACCGGCGACAATGAAAAAATTGCAAGTCGCGTCGCGCATGCATTAGACATTCCCCGCGTACATTCAAGCATGAAGCCGGAAGAAAAGATGGGCGAAATTGAACAACTCCAAAAAGACAAAGTTGTTGCTATGGTGGGTGATGGCATTAACGATGCCCCAGCTCTCGCACGCGCAGATGTTGGGATTGCCATGGGAGCAAATGGAACCGCAACAACTGTCACAGCAGCCAATATCGTTATTCTAACGGATGATCTCTCTCGTCTTCCGTATATGATTCGCCTCAGTCGCCGCATGACATCTGTCATTCAAGGAAATGTATGGATCTGGGGCCTTACGAATCTCATTGGCTTCAGCCTCGTTTTTATGGGTTGGCTCGGTCCTGCATCAGCGGCACTTTATAATTTTGTAACGGATTTTCTTCCTCTCTTTAATTCCTCTCGGCTCTTCACAAAAAGACAGTCGCCTTTAAGCGATGCGAGTGCGCGCAAGAGCTGACCTATGCAAATAAAAATTGAATCCAGTTGGAAAAAAGAGCTTGCTACAGAATTTGATAAGCCTTATTTCAAAGAGCTGACAGCATTCGTACGAAAAGAATATACCTCTGCAAATATTTATCCTCTGCCTAAATATATATTTCGAGCACTGGATGAATGTTCATTTGATAAAGTAAAAGTGGTGATCCTAGGACAAGATCCTTATCATGGTCTCAACCAGGCAAATGGGCTTTGCTTTTCCGTAAATGAAGGCGTACGCACGCCTCCATCGCTTCACAATATTTATAAAGAATTATCAAGCGATCTTAATACACCGGCGCCAACGTCGGGAGATCTTTCTCCCTGGGTAAAGCAAGGCGTCTTACTATTAAATGCAACACTCACTGTTCGCGCGGGAAATGCAGGCTCGCATCAAAATAAAGGATGGGAAGAATTCACTGATGCAGTCATCCGCGCGTTAAATGATAAGCGCGAACATTTGGTATTCATGCTCTGGGGCGCCTATGCGCAGAAAAAGGGCGCGTTCATTGATCGAAAAAAACACCTGGTACTCGAAGCGCCTCACCCGTCTCCTTTTTCCGCCGACAGAGGATTTTTCGGCTGCCGTCATTTCAGCCAAGCGAACACCTATCTTAAAGAACAAGGAATTACACCCATCGTCTGGGTTAAAAAGGACGCTTAGCTCTATGAAAAAGATATATGTTCTCTTGCTAGGCGCGTGCCTTAGCTCGCTCCCCTTCTTTTTTGCAATACCATCAAAAGCCGCTGCGCTTAATGAACGACTCTCAGGCAGAATTCTTTTGAGCGTGGAAGAGCACGGAGAAGCCTGGTATATCGCTCCCGTAACAAAGAGCCGTAGCTATCTCGGACACGCTGAAACAGCTCTTCATTTTCTTCAGTCCAAAGCTCTCGGAATCAAAAATGCGCAGCTATTTGAAATTCCTACTGAGTCGGAAGTTTTGCAGGAAAACACAGCACTGCGTCAGCGACTAAGCGGTGCTGTTCTTCTACAAGTGGAATCTCATGGAGAAGCCTGGTACGTTAATCCAACCGATTTAAAAAGATATCCGCTTAAAACCGCGGAAGATGCGCTTTTCATTATTAAAACATTTGGACTTGGAATTTCTCTATCGAATTTATCAAGTATTCCAATAGAACAAACGATTGCTGGAGCTGTCTCACTCCTCTATCCACCTTTCGTAGCACAAGCGCCTCTCGGTGACTGGTCGGATCCGCGTCAAGCGGATGGATGTGAAGAAGCTTCCACGCTTATGGCGATTGCCTGGGCGCGTGGAGAAGCGCTCTCACCGCAAACAGCTCTAAACAAAATTATCGAGATGAGCGATTGGGAAGAAAGCGTGTATGGCTATTTTCGCGACACATCTGTCCAAGACACGGCCAACCGCCTTCTTCATCAATATGAACATTTTGATACATACTCAATTGAAAATAATGCGAACGCGGAACGAATAAAACAAGTCTTAGCACAAGGCAATGTCGTAATAACCGCAATCAATGGAACGCTTCTCGGGAACCCTTATTACAGAGGGAGTGGGCCGCTACGCCATATGATTCTCATCATCGGATATGATGCTGCGCAAGACGAGTTCATTCTTCATGATCCCGGAACACAATTTGGCGGCTCTATGTGGTTCCCCGTCTCGCGCGTAGAAAATGCCTTGCAAGATTATTATTCAGGTGATCAAGTTCCTGTAGGCCCGCCAAGAACCGCGATGATTGTTATTAGCAAACCCACATAAAGAGCTCCGCCTTCCCTATGAAGACTCCTATGGAAAACTCACAGCAAAAAATCAACTTCAGTAAACGCACGGTTGTCTACGTCACCGTTCCCCTTCTCCTGTTTTTTGGCATAGGGGGCTGGTCGCTTTTAACAAGACATGTAGATAATCCTGAGATAGTTGCTACAGAACCCACTGAAACTCAACAAGCCGTTCCTGAACCCGTGGTCGCCGTGCCTGAACCAGCACGAGTGGCCCACACACCGCTCCCTGAAGAAGTCCGTGGCATTTACTGGACGGTGGCAACGGCAGGGAGCAAGCGTGGCGACGAGCTCCTTCAATACATGAAGACTTCTGGTTTAAACACAGCCGTTATTGACTTAAAGTTAGATAATGGAGCACTCGGTTTTGAACCAATAAATCCGGAATTAAAAGCCTATGCCGCTGAAAACCCTTCGGTGAAAGATTTTCCAGCGAGACTCGAGCAATTGCATGAAGCTGGGATCTATCGCATTGCGCGTATCGCCGTCATGCGCGACAGCGTTTTTACGCGCCTTCACCCCGATCAAGCCATGCAAACCGCTAATGGAACTGTTTGGCATGATAAAACCGGCGCCGGCTGGGTGGATCCCGCCTCCCCTCTTGTCGCGGAATATGCGCTCGCCCTCGCACAAGAAGCCTATGACATGGGATTCGATGAAATCCAATTTGATTATATTCGCTTCGCCAGCGATGGAGCGCTGGGAGCTATTCGATACTCACAATATGACGGAACGCAAACCAAGCACGAAGTCATGAAAACATTTTTCGATAAGATGGCAACTCTGCGTGAAACAGGCATTCCGCTTTCCTTTGATGTTTTTGGCATGACGTTTTGGTCTACTTCTGATTTTGGCATTGGACAAAGACTTGAAGATGTTTTTCCGGATGCGGATTTTATTTCCCCCATGGTCTACCCTTCACATTATCCAAATGGATTTGAGGGATTTTCAAACCCAGCTCTGTATCCATACGAAATTGTAAAACGCTCTCTTGATAAAGGAGCTGAGCTTCTTTCCACAGATCATTTTATTCAAGAAGAAGACAGTCGCGCCAAATTTCGACCCTGGCTTCAAGACTTCGATATCGGCGCTGTATACACAGCCGCGCGCATTAAAGCGGAAATACAAGCCACGCGAGACGCCGATGCAGCCGGATGGATACTCTGGAACGCGCGTAATGTCTATGAACCGGTTCAATACGGAACAAAATCTGCTAGCTCTTCCCCAGAGGAAGCGTCACGGTAAATATCGTTCCCTTATTGAGCTCTGATTCAACCGTAATCTTACCACGCATGCGCTTAATAATCTGTTTTGCAAGATAAAGGCCTGTTCCCGTTCCATTGGGAGTAAATTTTACTGCATTAGGTGCTCGAAAAAATTTATCAAAAATATGAGGTAACCGCGCCGGATTAATACCGATACCATGATCAACGATGCAAATGATCGCAGAGCCATTTTTAACATGAGCCTTAATCTCAATCGAGGAACCCGCCTGAGAATATCTTTTCGCATTTTCCAAAATGAGACAGAGGGCCGTCTCTAGCTTTTGAGGGTCGGTAGATAATGGGATGGGCGTTTTCTTTAAAAAAACTTGCACGTTGTTTTGAGGGGAGAGAGCATCGCAGTCTTGCTTAATTTTCAACAAAACTGTTTTAAGATCAAACTTCTGCCTACGTAATTTCAATGTTTTATTTTCTACACTCAGAATATCAAATATTCGATCAAGCGTTACAGCAAGATAGTGAGCGCGTTCACCGATATCTTTATTTGCATCCAATATTTTTGCGTCAGATGTTAAACCCGTAATAATTTCAGCATTCCACTGAATAGCCGTAAGCGGCGTACGAAACTGATGCGAGACAACATCAATAAAATCATTCTTTGATTTATCAAACTCACGGATCTGCAAGTAGAGTTGTTGCACTTCCTCAAATTTTGCCGCATTTGCGAATGCGGGAGCTGTGGCACCCTGTAAAATACGAATGAGGTCAATATCACGCTTTCGAAGACCCGCTTTATCTTTTTTATCGCTCAAACAAATCAGCCCCACGAATTCATCGCCTACAAGCAATGGAATAATGACCTCGATCCCATGTGTATCCATAAAACGCAGCATACGCTTATTACAAGCAGATTTTTTTGGCGCAATATCATTGTTTAGCGCCCATCGCAGTTCATCCGCTTCCACAACATCTCGATCTACTTCTAAACAGAAACGTAGAGCCTTTGGGATAATTTTTCCCAGCTTTTTATCGAACCCCTCGATATAGGTAAAAATAGTCTGAGACGCATCCGTCTTACCTAGAGTAAGAATCGCAACTTTTTGAAAGCCAAAAAATTTCCGTAATTTTTCTACTACAGCCTTTTGGAGATCTTCAAGCCCGCTGGACGTCTGCGTAAGCTGTAAAACAGCTTGTACCGCCGTATCAAAAAGGTATGTCCCGTGGCTCGCGAGTCTTGCGCTAAAATAAGACATTTTGGCAATAATAGGAGGGAAAAATACCGCGAACAAAAAAGAGGTTACAATCTGAAGATTTGAAACACTAAAACTTCTGTACAATAGAAAATTTGAGCCGATAATAAACAGATACGCAACGAGCCAATACAAAACAATATCAGTAGACTTCTTAATAACCCACCGAATTTCAAGGAAACGATAACGAATAATGGAATAAGCAACCGACACAACGAAGAAAATGGTAAATAAAGGTCCAAGGCCATTCCATCGAAAATCATTCGCAAAGATCGGAAGCAATAAGTTCGTAATTAAAAATGGAACCAAGTAGGCTACAAGTCCCAGGACAACCGGTTTTAATTGGTGATGAACAATTCCCTTTGTTTGTGCAAGACTTCTCCAGAGAAATATCATTCCATAAACAAGAACGGCAATAAAAAAAACAAGCCAAAGCAAATAAACGGGGATGACAAACTCTCCCAAGATATATCCGTCTGCCGGAGAAACGGATTTAATCATGAAAGAAGTAACCGGAAGAATGCCATAAAAAATCATGAGCAAGAACGAGAGAACTTTCCAAGCGAGTGCATGTTTTGAACGCACGGGAAACACATGAATGAACCATAGGAATCCCGTAGCCATAACCGTGCCCATGGAAAAAGCAACTCTTCCCCAGAAAAGAGGCGTTGGGAAATTATTAATCGTTAAAAAAATCGTAAGATTCCACATCGCTACACCAAACGCAAACAAAGCAAAGGCCTGGTTCGCTTCTTTGCGAATATTCTTTAAAAAGACAAGAATGCCAATCGTTAAATTAACGACAAATGTGCAGAAAAGTAAAAACGATATGAGCGACATATAAAATGCAGATATACGTCGCCAATAATACCATAAAAAAATAAAAAAGAGCAGATTCAAGCGAGAATCTGCTCTTTATTTTCACTTTTCTTCAAGTACCGAAGAAAGATAGGCGGAAAGAATTTCCGGATAGCCTGCACAAGGAATTACTTCCGTGTGATGATAAGACTTCCCTGCTCCCAGTACAAGCAATGGGAACCCTTTTTCTTTCAAGCGCTCGAAAAAGGCTTTTTGCCATGCAGCGACACAATAACGATACCCGTGATTCAACGACCATCTACACGCTGCGCGAAGCAAGTACAGTGATTGTCGAAATCGAACAGCGCCTGAATAAGAACCTGAGAGGCCAATAGACGGAGCGACGAGACGTGAAAGTTCACAAGTCGGTTCCCGTGGGAACCATGTTGGAAGAGAGAACGCGTCCGATCCCGTCTCCATAAGGAAACGGTCATCCACTTGAAAACAGACTCGAATAGACCCGACAATCGCTCCGTCAAGAAGACTAATAAAATGTTGTGCAGTTTCATCGTAGCCATCCTTTTCCAAGCCGTCAGGGAAATCCTCTTTCTGAAAAGATCCGATCCGGCAGTACTCACGATAGCGTAGTGCATACATCTCACGCATTTCTTCCTCGCTACGAGGTGAACGAATAATGAATCGCCCTTCAAAACCATTAGACATGTACTTAACTCCCGCTCACGAAATGAGTATTTTCACGTACCAGCCGCAAGAAAGCAGCAGGTTCCAGCATAAGCATCCGAATCCAACGTTTGAGGACACAGACCCACGCGTTCAGCGAGCGCATACAACTCTTCACTCTGCAAGAAGTGAAAGGCTCGCTCCTTTGCAGCTCGCGTAATAAGCACGTTTGTCGCTAGGGCAGCACCGAAAGAAGGGAGACGAAGACTCGTTTGTACCCATTTTTGCAAACTACCAAAAAACAGTAGATCGTTAAAATGGGTTCTCCAAACCCGCGACTGTTCGGCTCGCCAAGGGTTCGCGAGGATCAGCTGGCCTCCGGGAGCAAGAAGGCGGTTGCATTCCTTAAGAAATGCCTCTGGGTCCTCCAATGCATAGAGAACGTTCACGCTCACGATCGCATCGAAAGACGCGTCTTCCCAACCAGGAAGATCCTGGTTCAAATCGAGCTCAAACAACACAGCTTGATACCCAACCCCCTCACGTGCGCGAAGTTCGCTTAGCTTGCGCTTCGCTCTTCGCAACATGGCACCCGACCTGTCTACGCCGGTGATTTCCGCTTGAGGAAAGCGTTCGATCATTTTGAAAAGAAGGTTCCCGGTCCCACAGCCTGCATCAAGGATGCGCGTATGAGCCGGAAGTTCTCCCAAAGATTTGATCACCCGCTTGTGAAGTTGAATATATGGTTCAAGAACAGCAATGCTGTCATACCACCGAGCATACAGATCCCAGAATTGTTCACTCATCTTAGCCTCCAATGTGCGGAGGACATTCTCACATGCGCTAAACTCCTGGTCAAGTCTAATGCTCTTGGAAAACGAAAAATCGCCCGTCTCAGAAGGAGACGGACGATCAGTTGGGTTACGAGAAGTTGTACACGAGGGTTTTCAGAAGTTTCTTCGATTTACGTACGCTCTTACGAGCTTCGTCTGGAGCCAGCGAAGAAAATAGGAGACCTCGCTGAATTTCGGCAAAGACCGACAGAGCTTCTGCACGTAGATCCTTGGAAAGCTCCTCATCGTGAAGCCGCTCGAGATGCTGATGAACTTCCAAGAAATTTCTTCTGAAAAAAAGCGCAACGTCCTCCCGTCGACTCTTATTCCACCGCTTCCAACGCTGTTCGAGAAACGCAAGAGGCAGAATGAGACGCATTTCGACACAACGAATGAAACGCATTGCGCGAATTTTCGATCGTATCGGCCCCGTGAAGGAAGCAAGATGAAGGGCGGGCATTGCCTCTGATGGAACAAAGGCATCAATCTCTTTGCGAAGTGTTCGCAGATCCTTGAGAAGACCATCGAGAAGCCCGATGTATGGCCGAACACGAATATGCTCAAGCGCACGTGCAAGGCTACTAATCTTCTCTTGTGCAAGACGCTTTGTCGCCTGTGTCGGCCTCCTTGCGGCGAGTCCGACGGCATTGAAGTTGGATGAGAGTGTCTGGAATACGTCCCAAACATCATCCATTACACGATGCACTTCTTGAATGCGCTCATAGACTTCGATGCGACGAGGCGTAAAGAAGTTGGCGATATCCCGCGCTTCTTTTGAACGCTTATCGAGATGCGAAGCACCGGCTGAAGCTGTAAGAGCTGCCGGCATTGGCGCCGTCTTGCCCCTGGACGTCCTCAGACGAGCTGCTTTCTGATACCGATCGGAAGCCGTACGCTTCTTCAAATTGCGCTTCGGTTCATCCAGCTCTTCGCCCATGAGAGCAAACAGCGAAATAGCCGCTTCCTGCTCGTCCCCCGAAAGGACGCCCCAGGCGCGCATGCTGCCGATGCAGTCGAAAGTAAGCTGACGCATTTTGTGCATATCACCTACTTCCTCTTTCTCGGTACGCGCGACATGTGCCAGCGAACGAAAGAGATCATAAATACCGCCAGTCACAATCTGATGCGTAACGCGCTGTGCCGTCCTACGCGAAAGCTCCTTGTTCTGAACGAGCGCGGCTCCTTCCGGAAGCTGCACGACATTCAGCTTATCGAGAGCCTCCCTCTTGATATTGAACGAGCGTGCAAGGATAAGAATCTGATGCCCCTTGAAAGGAAAGGCTTGAACACGAACGGAACCGTGTTTGGTGCGAACCGTAAACGGCCCCGCCTCACTTCCCCACAAACTTTCTGTAACCATAAAAAGGACCTCCTGTCTGACTGACGCAGGGAGGCTAGCACAAAAAGGCTCTTCTAGCAAGACTAAGCGTCTGGCCAAGGTGTAATCAAATCGTATCCCTCTTCTGTCACGGCAACCGTAACTTCAAAATGCGCAGAGGTACTCCCGTCTGCCGTCGCGATCGTCCAATCATCTTCTTTCAAGCGTACATTCCAACCGCCAAGCGCAATCATGGGTTCGATAGCCAAAACCATTCCCGTTTCCATCATCACGCGCTTTGCATGCGGATCGCGATAATTCGGCACCTGAGGATCTTCGTGGACCGCATGGCCGACGCCGTGGCCTACGAGATCACGAACAATGCCATATCCTTTTGGAGTAATAAAATCTTCAATCGCTTCCCCAATACAATAAATAGACTTTCCCGCACGAATAACTGAAAGACCGCGTACAAGCGCCTCGCGCGTATCTTGAACCAGCTGCGTTGTTTTTGCATCCGTCTTTCCAACAATCACGGTTGTAGCCATGTCCGTTGCAAGCCCTTTAAACCAAAGACCGATATCAAGACCGACGACATCTCCGTCTTTAATTTCTCGCGCGGGAATAGGAAGTCCATGAACAACTTCGTCATTAATGGAAACGCAAAGGGCTCCAGGAAAACCAGGAGTGTCGGGGTCGATTTTATAATCCAAAAATGAGGCCGTCCCACCTACTTCGCGAAAACGTCGCAGAGCGATAGCATCCAACGCTTCCGTTGTGACACCAGCTTGGCAAGCAGATCGGATTTCTCTCAAGACATCAGAAAGAATCTTTCCACCTTCGTGGAGTTTGGCGATTTCTTCCGGCGTTTTAATCAGTGACATATTCGCGTCTGTGTATGAATGAGTTTATTTATGTTTGAGGGATAAAACCAAGTTTTGCGAGTTTTCTGGTGAGCTCATCAAATAACTGTTCAATAGTTTGTTCACCATTTACGGCAAGCAGAACACCTTTTTGGCGATAGTAGCGCGCAAGAGGCTCGGTCATAAAATGATAGGCAGCCAGTCGTTTCCGAATAATATCCTCCGTATCATCGCCTCGACGCACAAGCAAACCTTTACAAACGGTACAGAGCTTCCGCGCCTCAGCCGGTAAAGAGGACTCATGAAATACGCTTCGGCAAGATTGGCATTGCAACCGCCCCGTTAGCCGTTTCACAGCGACGTCATCTTTCAATTTTATTTGAATAGCTAAATTGATTTTGGAAAGTCGATCCAAGGTTCCCGCTTGCTCAACATTTCGCGGATAGCCATCGAGAAGAAATCCTTTTCCCAAATCAAATTCTTTTAATCGTTTTTTTAAAATAGCATCTGCCAATTCATCCGGAGCGAGCATTCCATTCGTCACATATTCTGCGACCATTTTTCCAAGAACGCTTCCCTCGCCCATTTCAGCGCGAAGCAAATCTCCCGCTCCAATAAAAGGGATACCATAACGATCCGCAAGAAGTTGTCCCTGCGTACTTTTTCCGCAGCCCTGGGGGCCAAACAGAACAGCACGAAAGCTTTTACGCTTCATAGAAGGAAGACTACCAATGTATCACGGATGCTTCAAAACGATAAAAGAAAAAGCGCCCCAAGGGCGTTTTTCTTAATACGCATCGTATTCTCTCATGGTTAGTTGTGATTCGATTTGTTTTATCGACTCAATCACAACGGAAACCACAATGAGGAGAGATGTTCCACCGAGAGCGAAGGTCGTAGAACCGGTAATCCCCTGTGCAATATTCGGCATCACAGCGATCAAACCAAGGAAGATGGCTCCTCCAAGAGTAATACGGTTGATAACAGCTTGAAGATAATCCGATGTAGGCTTTCCAGGACGAATGCCCGGAATAAAGCCGCCGCTCTTCTGAAGATTTTCTGCAATGCGATCTGGATGGAAGATGACGCCTGTGTAGAAGTACGTGAAGAGGACAACTAAGAAGAAATAAAGCATTCCGTAAATCCATTGATCCTGCAAAACCGTTAAGACCCAGCGAGCCGCATCCGCTACAGCAGGAGTACGTGCCTGACTAAAGAATTGTGCAAGAACAGATGGAAAGATCAAAAGCGAAATGGCGAAAATGATTGGAATAACACCCGCCGTAAGAACGCGAAGCGGAAGCGAAGACGCGACGCCACCAACCGAGCTGCTTGAACCAGCAGATTGACGCGCGTATTGAATAGGAATGTTTCGCTGTCCTTCATTCACAAAAACAACTCCGGCGATCATCACAACCGCTACAAGAACATAGAGCACAAGTGTGAACATTTGCGATGAATCATATGTCGCTCCAAGCTGACGAACCAAGCTCGGAAGACCTGCCACGATACCAGCAAAAATGAGAAGAGAGATACCGTTTCCAACTTTACGCTCGGAAATAAGTTCTCCAATCCACGTAAGCAGCATCGTGCCGGCTGTAACCGAACAGATAAGCACAACCAAGTGCAGAAAATCCGTATTCGTAAGAATTGTCACCTGTGACTGTTTCAAAAGCGCGAGCAAACTAAACGACTGAATAATCGCAAGTGGAACGGTAAGCAAACGCGTCCATTGGTTGATTCTCTTTTGTCCTGCTTCACCTTCTTTTTGAATCTCTTCGATGCTCGGAACAATCATGCCAAGAAGCTGGAAGATAATCGAAGCGGTGATATAAGGCGCGACACCGAGAGCGACGATGCTAAATCGTGAGAGCGTTCCACCAGAGAAAATATTAAGCAAGCCAAGCACTTGGTTCGATTCAAAGAATCTACGAAGAGCGATGAGATCAACTCCAGGAAGAGGAATATTCGCCATCACACGGAATATCACCATCATGGCGAGGACGAACAGAATACTGTTACGGACCTCTTTTACTTTCCAAGCTCGCTTGAGTGTTTCCCACATATAGTTTTATTTCTTACCTTTCTTCAAAGCCTTCCCCTTTTCCTCTCTTTTGCCCTTCTTTCCTTTTGTTGAAGGATGAAGTTCAAGCGTTCCGCCGGCCTTTTCAATAGCCGCTTTCGCAGAAGCGCTGGTTTGAATCCCGATAAGCGTAAGTTTTTTTGTTAGTTCGCCTCCCAAAACAACTTTTACCCGACGATCACTCCGCTTAACTAAGCCACGCTTTTTAAGCAAGTCCAGATCAATTTTTTCTCCAGCACCAAAAACCTCAAGACGTGAAAGCGGCACCGTTGCTGCTTCCGCGAAACGGCTTCGAAAGCCACGATTCTTCGGAAAACCAAGAATCATCTGCTTCATTCCTTTCAGTTTCAGCTTCTTTTTTCCACCCGTACGTGCACGCTGACCTTTGGTACCACGTCCGGCTGTTTTTCCACGGCCGGAGCTTTGGCCACGGCCAACGCGTTTTGTTTTCGTTTTCGATCCCTTACTCGAAGAGAGCGTGTGTAAAGTAAGTGCCATAAGAAAATTCAATTAAGCAGCTTTCTCTTCAACCTTCTTTTCTTCCGGCTTAGAGGAAGAGGTTGCCTTTGGAGCGCGAAGCTGACGAAGAGCTTCAAAGGTTGCCTTCACGTTATTAGTCTTGTTATTGGATCCCATGATTTTCGAAACAATATTCGGAACTCCCGCAAGTTCGAGAACCGTACGAACAGCACCACCAGCTTTGATTCCCGTTCCTTTTGGAGCCGGCTTCAAAAGCACGATAGCTGCACCGAACTTTGCGCGGACTACATGCGGAATAGTCTCATCCACAATAGGAACCGTCAAAAGAGCTTTACGTGCTTGCGCCATGGCTTTTGTAGTCGCACCTGCGACATCCGTTCCTTTTGCCAAACCAAATCCGACGCGGCCTTTACGATTACCGATAACGGAAAGGGCGCGAAAGCGCATGCGCTTTCCACCCTTCGTTACACGAGTAACGCGAGCGATTTCGAGGTTCTTTTCCTCATAATCGGATTCAGCCGGAACATTGGTTCGGGGTCTGCGGGGACGTCCACCACGACCAGGACCAGAACCTCCTCGGCCGGGGCCTCGACCACCAGGACCGCTACTGCGAGCACCACCGGCGCGTCCGCGATCTTGTGATGGCTGTCCTGCTGACGGCTTAGGGGTCGCCGGAGTGGCTGCACCATCGGAAGGCTTTTTTGTTTCGAGAGTATTTTCGTTGGACATAAAAGTAGGTCTAAAAAATCAAGCCGCCTTCACGCGCACCGTCAGCGACGGCTTTCACGCGACCGTGATAGCGCTTATCACGTCGATCAAACACAGCGTGGTCAACTCCCTGAGTTTTTCCACGTTCTGCAATAAGTTTTCCCATTTGAAGCGCAATTTCTGTTTTTGTCTTTCCCTTACGATCCTTTTCCGCAATGTCAAGATCTTTTACCGCTGCGATGGTTCGCCCGGCTGCATCATCAATTAACTGAGCGGAGATATGCTTCAAACTCCGTACCACGGAAAGGCGCGGACGGTCAGCTGTGCCGATTACGATGGCGCGAACGCGAGCAATGCGGCGATCTTTCTGAGTTTTCTGTTTAAGCGTAGACATAGAATTGAGCTTTAAGAAGCCTTAGCAGCCTTACCTGCTTTACGGCGAATAACTTCATCGACATATTTAATACCCTTTCCTTTATAAGGTTCCGGGGGTCGAATACGGCGGATTTGAGCAGCGATTTCTCCAATAAGCTGTTTATCAATACTTGAAAGCGTGAGAATTTGCTTTTCAGCGACTGCATCAACGCCATCAGGAAGAGGGAATTCGACATCGTGAGAGAATCCGACTTCCATCATAACGGTGCGGCCGGAAACGGAAACACGATAGCCAACCCCGACAAACTCAAGGGCTTTTTGATACGGCTTTTGGACACCTTCTACGGCGTTCGAAACGAGCTGACGGGTCAGCCCCCAAATCGCGCGCTGGTGTACATCTGTTTGATCTTCTACGGATATCGTCGCCGCTCTTGGTTCAGACTCCAAGGTGACGGTAGCATGTGGAGGAAGAATAACCGTCAGAGTTCCTTTTGGGCCTTTGACGATCACCTTCCCGGCATCAACGGTGAGGTCGACGCCCGAGGGCAGATTGATCGGTTGTTTACCAATACGGGACATATACGTTAAGAGAAAATTTCGTTAGTAGATTTCGCAAAGAACTTCTCCGCCAAGTTTTCGGCGACGAGCTTCATTGTTCGTCATGATGCCGGCGCTTGTCGAAAGGATGGCGACACCCTGTCCTGACAAGACACGCTTAAGCTCACTCGATTTCCGATAGACGCGACATCCCGGTTTGGAAATACGCTTTACGGAACGAATGGAAGGGATCTTCCCCTCATATTTCAAGCCCACTTCAAGGGTCTTTTTCTGACCATTGATTGTTTCTTTCACGCCACTCAAATAGCCTTCTTTTTGCAAAACTTTTGCAATGGCGAATTTGATACGTGAACCCGGCAGAGTCACGGTTTCGTGGCCTGCTGATTGCGCATTGCGAATGCGTGTGAGGAAATCGCTGATTGGATCGGTATACATACATGTAAGAATTACCAACTCGACTTGGTTACGCCGGGGAGATCCCCGCGGTTTGCTAATTCGCGGAAACAAATGCGACAAAGATCGAAGTCACGGAGAAAGCCGTGTTTGCGCCCACAGCGCCAGCAGCGGCGAACTTCGCGTGTGGAGAACTTCGGTTTGCGATTAGATTTGGCGATTTGTGCTTTCGTTGCCATAGAGTTTACTGAGTAAAGGGAAAACTAAGGGCTTTAAAGAGGGCGAGACCACGCTCTCGAGTCCCGGCGTTTGAAGTAACGGTAACTTGAAGGCCGTGGACATGCTCAACTTCATCTGGATTAATTTCCGGAAAAGCGAGGTTCTCCTGAAAGCCGATGGAAATATTTCCGCGTGCATCTATATGCTTCGTGGAAATGCCTCGAAAGTCTCGGATACGTGGGAAGGTTGCCTGGGTAAGTCGGGAAAGGAAGTCCCACATACGATCACCGCGCAACGTAACCATCATACCGACAGTCATACCTTCGCGAATCTTGAATCCAGCGACGGATTTCTTCGCTTTGGTCTTCACGGGTTTCTGACCCGTAATGCGTTCAAGCGTCTGTTCTGCCGTTTCTGCAAACTTTGCGTCCTTGTTCGATGCAGGAATACCGATGGAAACGGTAATTTTTTTTACGGTTGGGATTGCCATGACATTCTTTATGCCAAGCTCTTCCTGAAGCTTCGGAGCAATCTCTTTCTTGTAGCGTTCTTTAATATTCATAGGCTATTTGTCCTCCTTACGCACCTTTCTGTGACGAACGGGTTTCCCGCTCGCCCCAATGGGCATGACATTGGAAGCATTAATCGGCATCGGAAATTCGACTACCTGACCGGCTTCTTCCTGGTTGCGAGAGCGAAGGTGGCGTTTTGTCACGCGAACACCTTCCACAACAACACGGCCAAGCTTAGGAAAAGTTTGGACAACCTTCCCGCGCTTACCTTTGTCTTTACCGGCGGTTACGACAACTTCGTCGCCCGTTTTAATTCGGAGCTTTGTCATAGGGATTCTTAGAGGACTTCTGGAGCGAGGGAAACGATTTTTGAAAATCCGCGACTGCGCAGTTCGCGCGCGACCGGACCAAAAATACGCGTTCCTTTCGGCTCTTTAGATTTCTTATCAATAATGACACCGGCATTCTCGTCAAAACGGATATAGGTTCCGTCTGTACGCCGTGTCTCTTTCCTTGTGCGCACAAGAACAACGTGAACGACATCCGACTTTTTAACGACTCCTCGTGGTGCCGCTTTTTTCACGACACATGTCACGATATCGCCAAGCCTTCCGTAACGCTTTTTATAGCCGCCAGTCACATTAATCACCTGGAGTATTTTTGCTCCGGTGTTATCTGCGACGGCAATCATGGATCGATGCTGGACCATAGGATTATGCGTTTACGGGAGTAACCGTCGAGACATAGCGCCATCGCTTGTCTTTCGACAACGGGCGGCATTCTTCGATCTCGATCATATCCCCTGTTTTAGCCACTCCCTCGGGATCATGAACTTTGTACTTCTTGGATACCGTGAAGTATTTGCCGTATTTGGGATGCGGCATGCGACGGTCGACGCGGACGACAACCGTCTTCTGCATCGCTGTTGAGACAACGATACCATTGAGACGGCGACGTGATTTGCGTTTTATTTCTTCAGTCATAGAGAGAGTGGATTAGATAGTTTTGGTCTTGCTCATCGAGGCAAGGATCGTCTCGATGCGAGCCACATTTTTCTTCAACGTACGAAGCGTGCGTACTTTTGTGTGCTGACGCGTCGCTACTTTGAAGCGGAGGTCCCGAAGCTGACTGCGAAGATCCGTCATCGTGCGACGAAGCTCCTCGGGGGACTTTTGGCGTAGTTCGTTAGGTTTCATAGAGTTACTCCTTGCTGATAAATTTACAGATGGCTGGCATCTTGTGTGAGGCGAGAATCAATGCGCCCTTCGCAACCTCTTCTGGAACGCCATCCATTTCATAAATGATCGTGCCCGGGCGAACGACGGCGACATAATGATCAACCGCACCTTTTCCGGATCCCATCGGAACCTCATTTCCCTTCTTGGTGATAGGTCGATCTGGGAAAATACGGATCCAGATTTTTCCGCCCTTACGTACGTATCGAGTTAATACGCGACGACCAGCTTCAATCTGTCGGCTGGAAATATAGGCGGGTGTCATCACCTTCAGCCCATAGGAGCCGAAAGCGAGATTTATTTTCGTGGAGGCGATACGGACATTACGGCCGCGACCTTTTTGCCACTTACGGTGTTTTACTTTCTTCGGAATCAACATAAATCGTATGGTTAGGCCTCTTTTCTGGCACCAGATTCAGAGGGATTGTCCATGCGCGGAGAAGATGGTCCTCTGCGGCCAAGACCTCCCGGTGCACGTCCAGAACGACCATCGCGCGGGCCTCGACTTGGCGCGCTCGGCTGATATTGAGAAAGACGATCTTGTTCAAAAACGTCTCCTCGGTAGATCCAGACTTTTACTCCAATCGTACCGGCGATTGTCTGAGCGAAGCTCTGACAATAATCGATATCCGCACGAAGATTCGTAAGCGGAATTTTTCCCCAGGTAAGGCGCTCAGATCGTGCAATTTCTGCACCATTCAAACGTCCGGAAACGACAATCTTTACACCAAGGGCACCAGCTTTCTGCACGCGTTCAATAGCCATCTTCATGACGCGGCGGAACGGCATACGTCGTTCGAGATCCGCGATGACACCTTGGCAAACAAGAGAAGCCTCTAAAGAAGGGCGTCCAACCTCTTGAACAGACAAATTTAATTGAATGCTCTTCGAAGTCATCGGGAAGAAGTTTTTAAGAAGACGCTTGCGCAAATCTTCAATACCGCTTCCGGAACGACCGATAACGAGACCCGGCTTTGCTGTGAAAAGAGTGATATTCAAAGCTCCGCGGGAACGTTCGATTTGAATCTGTGCAACAGCGGCATTTTTCAACGCTTTCTCAAGCCACGTACGAAGCTCGAGATCCTGTCTAAGTGAAGCGCGATATGCATCATTGCGGGCAAACCAACGCGATGGCCATGTGGTGGTCGTTCCGATACGGAAGACTTTTGGATGAACTTTGTGTCCCATAGGCTATGCAATCGTGTTGGTAGATGATTCGGAAGCAGATTCGGCTGGAGCAGGTTTTGCGGCGACAGATGTCGCGGTTTTCTTCGCAGGAGCCTTCGGCGCGACCGGTTTTTTTGCAATGCGATTCTTTTTTCCAGGACGCTCAGATGGCTTTAGTTTATTTTTCGTGTTTTTCTGACGCTCTGACTTAGGCGCGAGTACGAGCATGATATGCGTCGTACGTTTGCGAATCGGAGCGGCTCGACCAAACGCGCGAGCTCTCCAACGCTTCATTGTTGGACCCCCGTCTGCGGTCACGGTCTTCACAAAAAGATCTTCTTTATTTTGCTGAAAATTATGTTCCGCATTCGCAATAGCACTGCGAAGCAACTTCAAGACAGGTCCAGAAGCCATCTTCGGAATGAATTGGAGACGCGTTTCAGCCTCCGTCACATTTAAACCGCGGATCGCATCAATAACGAGGCGAACCTTTCGCGGAGACATGTGGAGATTTCGTAGTTTTGCATGTACTTCCATACGCTATTGGTTACTTGGCGCCTTGCTCAAGCGCTTTAGTGAGCTTACCGCCATGACGAGTGAATTTACGCGTTGGCGAAAATTCACCCAATTTGTGACCGACCATGTTTTCAATCACAACGACATTGATGAACGCTTTGCCATTATGAACGGCAAACGTAACTCCCACCATTTCCGGTGTGATCGTAGAGGCGCGCGACCAGGTCTTGATCGGCGTCTTATTCCCCTGTCCTGTTTTTTGAACTTTCTCAAGCAGTTTCGGGTCGACGAATGGTCCTTTCTTTAAGCTTCGTGACATAGGCGTAAGTAATAATTAGCGGTTCTTGCTCTTGCTCTTTCGACGATTGATGATCAACTTATTGCTTGACTTTTTGCTTTTGCGCGTCTTCACACCAAGAGCATGTTTTCCCCACGGAGTCTTCGGATATTTGAGACCGATCGGGTTACGGGCTTCACCACCACCGTGTGGGTGATCAACCGGGTTCATGGCCTTACCACGCACCGTCGGACGAATACCGCGGTGACGCGTACGACCCGCTTTTCCCCAGCGAATAAGATGCCAGTCCGGGTTGGACACGGTACCGATCGTGGCCATACAGCCCTTAGGTACGCGTCGCATTTCTCCCGAAGGAAGTTTTAGTACCGCCCATTTGCCTTCAACGGCAAGAAGCTCGATATGTGTTCCGGCACCGCGGCCAAGTTGGCCTCCCTTGCCCGGAACCATTTCCACTACATGAACCTGCGTTCCTGTAGGGATCTTTTCCAAAGGAAGTCGGTTTCCAACGGAAATCTCAGCTTCTTTTTGAGAAGACACGACGACATCACCGACCTTGAGACCGTCAGGAAGAATAATGTAGCTCTTCACACCATCTCGGTAGGCAATGAGTCCTATGCGTGAACTTCGGTTCGGATCATATTCCACGGACTTTACGGTCGCAGGAATGTCAAAGCGGTTACGAATGAAATCCACTTCTCGAATGAAGCGTTTTTCTCCTCCGCCTTTGTGACGAACAGCGATTTTACCACCCGAGCGACCAGCGCGCTTTTTTCGAATTGTGACAAGTGATTTTTCTGGTTTCTTTTTTGTAATGTCAGAAAAATCCTGCACCGAGGAAAGGCGGCGGCCGGGAGTAGTTGGACGATATTTCTTAATCGGCATATGCGTATAGTTTAGACACCCTCGTAAAGGTCGATATGCTCGCCTTTCTTCACAGTAATGAGAGCTTTTTTCCATTGTTTACGACGACCGGCACGATTACCGCGGTTCATAGGTTTTCCCTTTCCACGAACAGTGCGGACAGAAGCGACCTGAACGCCATAGAGAGATTCAACTGCTTTCTTAATGGCAACCTTTTCCGCTTCAGGAACAACGTCGAAGACATAGGTTCCTTTGTCTGCAAGGCGCGCAGCTTTTTCACTCACATGCGGCTTAAGAAGGAGTCGGGCGGAAAGATAATCGCCAGCAACAGTCGTTGCACCGACAACGGCTTCCGTCTTTTCTTCCTTTAACTTCTTGGGCTGAGCTTTTTTTGTATTAGCAACTTTACTTGCCGCAGGCTTCTTGCCTACCGGCTCTGTTTTTCGAAATCGATCGAGAATAGCCATAGGGATTATGTGTAGATCTTATCGAAGGCTTCTACCGCATCCTTCAAAAATACAATGGAGCGATAAGAAAGCACATCAAGCAAGTTGACTGAATTTGCTGTGACCAGCTTTACATGAGGAAGGTTGCGAACCATGCGCATAAGCAGTGGGCTCGAAGCCGGGGCGATAAAAAGGACCGTACGATCAATCGGAAGTTTCTTGAGGACTTCAGCCATGAACTTCGTCTTTGTCGGCTCTGTAGAAACGGAATCGAGAACAACCAGTTTTTCAGAAACAATTTTATCAGAAAGGGCCATGAACAATGCCTGGCGCTTTGCTTTGCGGTTGATCTTCACGGAGAAGTTTCGATCTTTGGACGGACCAAAGACGACACCACCGCCAATCCATTGCGGAGAACGGATAGAACCCTGACGGGCGCGACCTGTTCCCTTTTGTTTCCATGGCTTACGGCCTCCTCCTCGAACTTCGCCACGCGTCTTAGTGTGCGCCAAAACCTGACGAGCATTTGCACGTTGAGCAACGACAGCCTCGTGAACAAGCGCTGTATTCGCTTTCACACCAAAAAGGGCGTCATTGAGGTTAAGCTCTCCGACGGTTTTGCCTTCCTGGTTGTATACGGAAATTTTCGGCATATGATTTAGGCGGAAATAATTTCAACAAGAGTATTGCGAGCACCAGGAACAGCGCCTTTGATGGCCAAGATGCCTCCATCACGAACTTCAATAACTTGAAGGTTCTTAACGGTTACACGATCGCTGCCCATGTGTCCCGGCTTACGGGTTCCTTTCAGAACGTGCTGTACACCGCCAGGTCCGCTCGAACCAGGCATACGTTCCTGATCTTTATGACCGTGCGAGGCAGGAGAACCGCTGAATCCATGGCGTTTTATAACTCCCTGAAAGCCGCGTCCTTTTGAGACTCCGCTTACCTGAACGACATCACCTGGCACGAATGAAGATGCTTCAATGGTGTCTCCGCGCTTTAACTCTGTTTCGCTTGGTAAGCGAAACTCGACAAGATGACGAAGCTTCGGGAGATCTTTCAAATGACCTTCTAAAGACTTCGTAAGACGCTTTGCCGGAAAAAACCCAACCTGAACGGCAGAATATCCGTCCTGATCAGTCGTCTTTTTAATCTGAGTAACGATGCAGGGTCCAGCCTGAACCAAGGTGACCGGCACAATAGTGCCATCGTCACGGTAGACCTGCGACATCTCGATTTTCTTTCCAAGAATGAATTTCATATTTCGGATTGGTCGCTGAATAAATCGGGCGAACAAAAAAACCAGAAGAATGCAGACGAATACGCTTCGTCTTCAACCCTCTGGTTTCTGCACAGATCCCTTAAAAAGAAATCCGTGTGGAAGGAAGAAGCCGATTTGCGATTCGGCCCCGATACAAATCGAGGTGGTCAGGACGTATGTCCTAACCCTGCAGGGAGGTTATGTTCAACAATAGGCTAAACAACTTTCTCCTTGTGAATCGTTCCTCAGCGGAACGGCATGTAATTTACATTTTGATCTCAACGTCTACGCCCGCTGGTAAATTGAGCGAGGTAAGCGCATCGATCGTTTTGGCATTCGGGTCGAGAATGTCGACAATGCGCTTATGTACACGCATTTCAAACTGTTCACGAGCGTCCTTATGCACGAAAGTAGAACGGTTAACGGTCCACTTTTTCTTTTCTGTCGGAAGAGGAACCGGGCCGATTACCTTGGCACCGCTTCGCTCAGCCGTCTCAATAATCGTACGCGTAGCCTGATCGATGATCTTGTGGTCATACGCTCGGATCTTGATGCGGACACGATGAGCGGAAGAAACTTCCTTTGTCGCATCCTTGGTTTTGGATTCTGCAGTCATGGGTTCGTGGAAGAAGCCCTGTCATTCTCCGCACCGTTCTCGCCGCCACCTTACCGGTGACGACGAGAGGCTGCGGAGAAACTTCTTCGCTAAAAAATTATTTGATGATTTTGGTTACAACACCAGCACCGACAGTGCGTCCACCTTCACGAACGGCAAAGCGCATTTTGTCTTCAATAGCAACTGGCGTGATAAGAGAAACGGTCATTTGCACCGTGTCACCTGGCTGAACCATGGCGACATCGGCCGATAATTTGACTTCACCTGTTACATCCGTTGTACGGATATAGAACTGTGGCTTATAGCCAGCAACGAATGGCTTATGACGTCCGCCCTCCTCTTTTGTAAGCGCGTAGACTTCCGCTTCGAACTCGGTGTGAGGTGTAATGGAACCCGGCTTCGCAAGAACCATGCCGCGTTCGACATCATCCTTTTTAATACCGCGAAGCAAGAGACCAGCATTATCACCAGCCAAACCTTCATCGAGCTGCTTATTAAACATCTCAATTCCGGTTACGACCGTCTTCCGCGTTTCGCGAAGACCGACAAGTTCAACTTCTTCGTTGATCTTGACCATGCCGCGCTCAATACGTCCGGTTACAACCGTTCCGCGACCTTCAATGGAGAAGACATCCTCAATCGGCATGAGAAGCGGTTTATCCGTTTCACGAACCGGTTCAGGGATCCACTCATCACAAGTCTTGATAAGATCAAGAATAGGCTTTGAAGCCGCTTCATCACTCGGATTTTCAAGGGCTTTAAGAGCTGAGCCACGAATAATAGGCGTGTTGTCACCATCAAACTCATATTTGCTCAAAAGATCACGAACTTCTTGTTCGACAAGGTCAACAAGTTCTGGGTCATCAACCATGTCCACTTTGTTCAAGAAGACGACCATGGCTGGTACGCCAACTTGGTGAGCAAGAATGATGTGTTCACGTGTCTGCGGCATCGGACCATCTGTTGCGGAAACAACAAGAATAGCGCCGTCCATTTGGGCCGCACCTGTGATCATGTTCTTAATATAGTCAGCGTGTCCCGGACAGTCGACGTGCGCATAGTGGCGCTTATCAGACTCGTACTCGGTGTGAGCTGTTGCGATCGTGATTCCACGAGACTTGGATTCAGGAGCTTTATCAAGAGCATCCATGCCCTTGGCCTGTGCCTTCATTCCATGTGCTGCGAGTACAGCTAAGATAGCTGCCGTCGTCGTGGTTTTGCCGTGGTCAACGTGGCCGATCGTACCAATGTTGACATGCGGCTTTGTGCGTTCAAATTTGTCCGCCATAAGCGCGATACGAGATAGATGTCGGCCAGGCCAATGCCGTCCAAACGGCTGCCCCAGCACGAAATTAAGAATATTTCGCAAAATTGCGAGTGACCAGATGATAGCAAAGCCTTAAAAAACACGCAAGACCCAAGGCCCTCTATCTCTAAAAGAAGACAGCTCACACACAAACCTATCTATTTTGTTCGTTTTTTCGCTTAAAACAGGCTAATCCAACTGAGATTCTGTTGGTTCAAGAAAGAATCGATCTTCAAGAGCGAGCTCTTCGTCATCGCTTTTCTGTGCTTCCTCCACATGCAACACCTTTTTTTCTTCCATTTCGGGCATAGTCGCCCCAACATTTTCGAAGCTCTTGTCATTAAATTCATCCAAAATAGGCTCCACGGTTCGAATCTCTGATCCTCCTACTTCTACAGAATAAGATTGATCATCAAAACCGCCTGAATTCTTTTCCTTTTGAGAAGAAAGAGCCTCATATGCGTCGAGGGGCATGACCACCATTGGTTCACGTCCAGCGATATCGGTGACCACAACAGGAAACCCGTTGCGCCTCGCCGTCTCAAGAATGCGTTGCCATGACATATGGTATTGATCTCACCACGCTAGAGATTGAACGTCAAAGCCTCCCCCTACACTAAAAAGCACTCCCATTGTCACATGAAGGAAGTTTTCGATAATTAAATATTTTAAAAAACAAACTCCGAGATTCTCGAAGTCTGTTTTTTAAATGAGTTGTCTTCTATTATTTCTTTGCGCGTCCTTCGACAACGGTTTGTGCCACATTCGATGGAACTTCACCATAATGATCGAATTGCATCGAGTAACTTGCGCGGCCCTGTGTCATGGAACGCAATTCTGTTGCATAGCCAAACATTTCTGAAAGCGGAACGAATGCGTTTACAATGCGTGCGCCCATACGTTCTTCCATGTCTTGAATCTGTCCACGCTTTGAGTTCAAGTCGCCGATTACATCTCCCATATAGTCTTCCGGAGTAATGACTTCAACTTTCATAACCGGTTCCAGAAGATAGACGCCCGCTCTCTTTGCCGCTTCCTGGAAAGCCATTGAGCCCGCGATTTTAAACGCCGCTTCCGAAGAGTCAACATCGTGATAGCTTCCATCTTTCAAAGTAACCTTGATGTCCTGAAGAGGATAGCCCGCGAGCACACCGCGCTGCATCGCTTCTTGAATACCCTTGTTCGCCGGCTGGACATATTCGCGTGGGATGACGCCTCCCTTAATTTTGTCCTCAAATTCATATCCCTTCCCCTGCTCAAGCGGTTCAACGTCAATAACAACATGACCGTATTGACCGCGACCACCCGACTGACGGATGTACTTTCCTTCAACATCCAAAGCGGCGTTACGAATAGCTTCGCGATACGCAACCTGTGGCTTACCGACATTCGCCTCTACTTTGAACTCACGTTTCATGCGGTCGACAATAATGTCGAGGTGAAGCTCGCCCATGCCAGCGATGATAGTCTGAAGCGTTTCTTCATCGGTTCGAACACGGAAGGAAGGATCTTCTTCCGCAAGCTTTTGAAGCGCAACACCCATCTTTTCTTGATCAGCTTTTGTAAGCGGTTCAATAGCGACAGAGATAACCGGCTCTGGAATCGTGATGGATTCAAGGACCAACGGACGATCTTCCGTGTAGAGCGTGTCCCCGGTAAAAGTATCTTTCAATCCAACGGCGGCGGCGATATCGCCGGCATAGACTTCTTTTAGATCTTCACGATCATTGGAGTGCATGCGCAAAATACGGCCGATGCGTTCTCGGCTACCCGTACGCGCATTTACAACATAAGAGCCCGCGGCAAGTGTTCCAGAGTAAACACGAAAGAAAATTAACTTACCAACAAACGGATCGGACATCACTTTAAACGCGAGTGCGGAAAAAGGCTCCTTATCATCCGAGTGAACTTCTAGAAGTTTTGTTTCATCATCAACTTCATGTGCCTTGGTCGGCGGAATGTCGAGCGGCGACGGAAGGTAGTCAACAATAGCATCAAGCAAGAACTGCACGCCCTTATTCTTAAGCGCCGTTCCACAAAGAACCGGGTAAATCTCATTATGTATAACCGCTTTGCGAAGACCAGCTTTCAATTCTTCAACAGAAAGCTCCTCACCTGCGAGATATTTGTTCATCAAACTTTCCTCATTTTCTGCAATCGCTTCGACAAGCTCTGATCGATAGGTCTTCGCCTTTTCCTTCAAATCTTCAGGGATTTCTCCTTCTTCAATATTCTGACCAAGTTCATCGCGATAATAAAACGCCTTCATCTCAATGAGGTCAACAATACCTTCGTACTTATCTTCAATACCGATAGGTAATTGAATTGGATAAGCTTTTTTTGTTAAACGCTTATGAATGGACTCGATATCTTGATAGAAATCCGCCCCCATACGATCGAGCTTGTTAACGAAACAAATGCGCGGAACATCGTGCTTGTCCGCTTGTCTCCAAACCGTTTCTGATTGTGGCTCTACGCCAGCCACACCATCGAAAACGGTAACGGCGCCATCAAGAACGCGCAAAGAGCGCTGAACTTCAATCGTGAAGTCAATGTGTCCCGGAGTATCAATCAAGTTCAAGTTCTTTCCTTTCCAAAAACAGGTTGTGGCTGCGGAAGTAATCGTAATGCCACGCTCACGTTCTTGTGCCATCCAGTCCATGGTTGCCTCCCCTTCATGAACTTCACCGATCTTATGCTTGCGACCGGTGTAAAACAAAATACGCTCGGAAACGGTAGTCTTTCCCGCATCAATATGAGCAATGATCCCGAAGTTCCGGGTGTCTTGAAGGCTGTATTCTCTAGGCATATAGGTAAAAAGTATTTTTGAATGCAAAACGCCTGAAAATCGTTCAGACGTTTTTGCGGATTACATCATGAGGCACGATCTATCGAGCGAAGTGAGCAAACGCGCGGTTTGCTTCTGCCATACGCTGAACGTCCTGTTTTTTCTTTACGGCGTCACCTTCATTGTCTGCCGCGAGCATGAGTTCTTGTGCAAGTTTTTCTGCCGTAGAGCGGCCCTTTTTGGCACGCGTTGCGGCAATGATCCAGCGAAATGCGAGCTGAACGCGACGTTCCGCGCGAACCTGAAGCGGAACCTGATAGTTCGCGCCACCGACACGCTTGGATTTTACCTCAAGGAGAGGCGAGACGTTTTTTATGGCTTCATCAAAAATTTCCATCGGTGGTTTCTTGGTCTTTTCCTCGATAATATCGAAGGCCTGGTAAACCACGCGCTGAGCCGTCTGCTTCTTTCCGGAATTCATGACGTAATTAATAAATTTTCCAACAAGAGGCAATCCGTATTTCGGATCGTTTATGATTTTACGACGGGGGGCTTTTTTTCCACGCATATATATAGAGGCTATTTACTTTCTCCTTTTGGTTTACGAGTTCCGTACAAGGAGCGACTACGTCTACGCGTTGGGATGCCCTGCGTATCATAAACGCCACGCACAATGTGATAGCGAACACCTGGAAGATCTTTCACGCGACCACCGCGGATCATGACAATAGAGTGTTCCTGTAAGTTATGACCTTCTCCTGGAATGTATGCCGTAACTTCCTGTCCGTTAGAAAGACGAATACGCGCAATCTTTCGACTGGCCGAGTTCGGCTTTTTCGGTGTCATGGTCGTCACCTTAATACAAACGCCACGCTTATACGGCGCTCCCCCTTTAAGCGGGGTGCGCTTGCGATGCAGCGTATCCAAAGCGAATTGGAGCGCTGGGCTCTTGGACTTGGTTTTGGCCGCCTTGCGTCCGTGGCGGATCAACTGGTTTGTGGTAGGCATGTTGTTGCAAAAATCCCTTTAGGATACTGAAAATGTGCGCCTAATCTACCAGCGATCGCGCGTGTTCGTCAAGGGGGCCGGATCCTGGGCGATCCAAGCCCATCAAGAATGAGAGATTTTTCAAGAGAATAAACGAGAGAAAAAGGTAAAAAAACCTGAAGTTAAACCAAAGATCCAAGAAAAAACACCAATATTAAATACGATATCAAGCAGAATTAATCCAATAAGAAGCGTCGGTCCCTGCGTCTCAAGTAGACGACGCGCTTGTGCATATTTCGAACCTGATGAAACTGCAAGAAGCGCCTTCGAACCATCAAGCGGCGGCAAAGGAATCAAGTTAAAAAACATCAAGGCAAAATTGATCTGCCCTAAAAAGAAGAGTGCGACAATCAGCAGATTATTTACGCCAAGCTGTGGCACAAGAAGTCCGTAGATAAGCGAACAAAAAATACCCAAAACTAGGTTAGAGGCGGGCCCAGCCGCCGCGACGAGAGCCGGACCCCATTTCGGATACTTAAGGAGAAAAGGATTGAAGGGCACCGGACGCGCATACCCAAACCCGACAATGAGAATCATTAAAAAACCGAACGGATCAATGTGCGCAAGCGGATTCACCGTAAGACGCCCCATATTCTTTGCGGTCGGATCGCCAAGGCGATACCCCACATAAGCATGTGCGAATTCATGAATAGATAAGGTAAACAGTAATGCGCCAACAATAACAACAAAAAGAAGGGGTTCTTGAAAAAGCAGACCGATGAGATTCATAACGCTATTGTGCCCTGATACAGGGCCTGCGTCCAGGCTCCCCCTTGTCAAAATTCCATACATTCATTACACTCATGCCAATCATCAAGGCGCTTGCCTGAGATCTTAAACTCTACTGTTATGTCTCGAATGTGCGAACTCACCGGGAAAAAACATAAAGTCGTCAACTCCCGAAGCCACTCCAACGTTGCCACAAAACGTCGTCAGAATGTGAATCTGCAAACGATTCGTATTGATGGACGTAAGTTTCGCGTGGCCGCACGAACAGCACGGACGCTACGTAAATTAGCGAAAGAATTTGCAGGCGAGCTTCCCTCAAGAGCTGACAAAAAAGAAGCAAGAAGGATTGATCGAGAGAAACAGAATCAAACAAAATAAAAAAAACAGGCCATTGCGGGTCTGTTTTTTTATTTTCTCCTAGAGAACGCGTTCTGGCGTCTGCGCAATAATTTCATAGGCGTCTTCTGCAGAATCCACCAAACGAAGAAGCTCAAAGTGTTTCAGATCGATTGTTTTTAATTCTTTTACGAATTGTGTCTTAATCCAATCAAGCATCGGATTCCAAAAATCTTTTCCGACTAAAATAATAGGAACCTCACTCGACATTTTCCCGGTTTCTATAAGCGTTGCCATCTCAAAAAGCTCATCGAGCGTTCCAAAACCTCCGGGGAAAAAAACATAGGCCTGGGCGGAAGCGGAGAGCATGACTTTTCTTGTAAAAAAATAGTGAAAGCCTTTTGACTTGTTCACATATTTATTTCGACGCTGCTCAAGAGGAAGGCTGATATCTAACCCAATTGAGTCCCCGCCCGATTCAAAAGCACCGCGATTTGCTGCTTCCATAATACCCGGCCCCCCGCCGGTAATCACCGTGTATTCGCCTTTCGCACAAAGGCGTGTGAGTTTTCGGGCTTCTTTATAGTAGCGATTTGTCGACTTTAAACGCGCGCTTCCAAAAACGGTAACTTCTCGTTGAAGCTGTGAAAGAAATTCAAAACCTTCCACAAATTCCGCCATGATACGAAAGATTCTCCAATTAATATTTTCCGTAAAATCATCTTCAACATAAGGAACACATTGGTCGTTCTGGTTACACAACCAACGATATGCGCGATGATGAGATGCGCTTTGCGCCTCGCTTCCATGCCCGGTCCAAGTAGGTTGTATACTTGAAATATGAAGGGTGGCCTTTGCCTCTCGTTTCTTTTTCACGTCCGCTGTTTTGCTTCCTTTTTTGGAAGAACGTTTCTTTTTAGATGGAGTTTTTGTCGCCATATACTTTCATGATAACATAGAACACTTTTAACGTACGCTTGAAACAAGTTTACACGCTTTCGTGATTGACTCTGTCTCAACAAAAAAATTTTCAAGCTCACGATGCCGCCAGAGTGGACCTAAAGAAAAACGCTCTTCCCTCTCCGGACCTCGAAACAAAAGTGAAATAACACCTTTTTCCTGATTCAAACCTTCGTGGATGATACTGATTTCTGAATATCGACAAAGATCCAGCACGCGTTTTTGCTTAAACAACGAATTGAACACAACATCCGTTCCTTGAAGAGACAGGGATTCAGACCAGGCATCCAACCCGTAAAGCAACACTATTCCCAAAAAACTTGCAAGAAGAAGCTGTACCCAATGATTCGGCGCCGGATCAACGAAAGCGTCATATGTAAGAAAGGCGAACAAAATAATAAGCCCCGCCAAAATCAGCCCCCCCAAGGAAACAAGACGTGCATGAGCTCTCTCTCCCGATTTTTTCTCTGAACGCATATATTGCTTTAAGCATACCGCCGGAGGCGAACAAAAAAAAGACCGCCCTGTTTCAGAGGGCGGTCTTTTTTCGTTCTGTGCCGGTTTAGAGCACAGCGTCCTTTGCCGCTTTTGCGACGCGGAACTTCACAACTGTTTTGGCAGGAATGTGGATCTGCTCACCCGTGGCTGGGTTACGTCCCATGCGGGCTTTGCGGTCAACCTTTACAAGTTTTCCGATTCCCGGAACAACAAATTCTCCATTCTTTTTCACCTGCTGATAGGCAAGTTCGACCAGCATGTCCATGAACATAGCTGCGTCCTTTTTCGTAACTCCGCATTTAGCGGCGAGCTCCTGCATGAGCTGAGATTTGGTCAGTTTGGCCATAAGGCAAATAATGAAAACTCCTTAAAAATTAAGAGGATTTATGGATTAGCCCCCTCATTATGAAGGTTGGGTGATAAAAATACAAGCAAATAAGGGGATTCCGTCAAGGGGGCAAACCGACTCTTGTTTTCAGTCGGTCGTGTTGACCACGAATTAAACAACGGACGCAAGGTTCGAAGTAAGTATAAATAAAGCTATGTTAAATCTAAAAGACCATTGAATAATGACAAAAGTCCCAAAAAATCTAATCCGAGATATGCAACTTCTACATCAGTCGAGAGCTGTCCTTAAATGCTTTCTAAAATCATCTAACGTCATTGTGATTACTTCCACATATTCATTTTCATCCAACTGTTGCTCCGACACTTTTTTGCAATGAGTTGCAACGAAACAATGTCTATCAGTATTGCTATACCCGCATTCCAAACACCTAGTAACAAAGTAAAACTCTGCAGTATATCCAGTTTTTTCTAATAATTCACGCCTTATAGTATCCTCAGGAGATTCTCCTTCATTTTTTGCTCCTCCTGGTAATTCCATTAAAACCTCCTCTGGACCGACGCGAAATTATCTTGCCAGTATGACTTCATTGTCCTCGGTTAAGGCTAATACACATACAGGGCACCCTGTTTTTAAAATATGAAAATCGGAGACTTCCCCACTTGGCATTCGGAAATCTTTTTTTCGATAGATATTCCATATTTTTGAAAGACGATCTCAGATGAGAGTTTTCTCCCAATTTTGATCACTCATTCTTTTTACCTTTTAAGGTATTTGACTCATGCCTGTAAGCTCAGAAACAACTTGTCCCAAACCCTTTATTTAAATCAAAAACAAAATTTTGGTCGCAATTACTGAACGCAGTGCGAACCTACTTTGAACGGAATTGACCCGCCCCGCGGCGGCTCCACCCGCCTGACGACGGCGCAAAGCAAAACATTTTTCTCTTTTTTCAATTTTGGCGCGCGACCCTTTTTCTTCTAAAAGGAATTGAAAAATGTTTTGTTTTTCTTCTCTTGGCGGAGCAAGAGAGCGGAGCCGCTTCCACCCCGGCCGCGCCTTCGGCGCGGTGAGCAGGCGGGCAAAAATTCCTTCCCCTCAACACCCTTCCTTTTTGTCCACCCTCGCTTTCCAATTCCGATTTTCCCGCCGTCGCCGAATTTCGTGCCAGCAAAACTGGCGCACCGCACTGTCATTTTATCTACTAAACCATTCTCTCCAGTTTTTCGGCCAGCCAAGAAGTAACAACAAGGCAAGTGGCGCGCCCCAATTTGCCCCACGCTCCACAAAGTCCCAAATTGGCTCTCCCACAATCGGACGCACAAGAGCGGTCCAAAATCCCCAAAACGCCGCCCACAAAACAACCGCGCGGATCGGGCGCACCAAAATAATCAGTGCAACGAGCAAATCCAATAGACCAATGAGCGTCAGAATGGTCGCCGCTGTACCGATTTCTGTGTTCGTAAGTTGGTGAATCCAATCAATCCATGCTTTCTTGCCTTGGAGCGCGAAAACGCTATGACCAACAAACTCGCTGGCAACGGCAATGCGTAGAACCCATTCAATTTTTTTAGAATTTTCCATATCGCTATTTTAGCGCTAATTGAGGATTAAAGGAAAAGAATATTTAGGTTAAATCTTTTTTCTTGTCCTCAAATTCCTTTTTATCTATCTCACCTTTGGCGTATCGCCCCTGCAAAATTTCAAGCGCGGATTTCTCACGATTGTTGATGTTGCGAGATTGGCTCGTGAGCCACTTGATAAGTGCGAAAATGCCAGCGATTATTAAAACCCACCAAAGAATCATAAAAATCCAACCGAAACCGCCAAAAGGCGTAAATCCAAAGTTCATCATAGAATTATTTCCTTGATTAAGTCCCGAGGGAGACGACCACCCTCCCATCATCATTTGCATCATTGGCATAAAGCCGACACCTTGCGACGGAAACGCGGCGGACATGTCGCAACCACTGCCTCGCTTGCCCCAAGCGGCATGCATTTGTTCTTCTCCTTGTTCTCCCATCATTGATTTCATCATTTCGTTCATGGCAATGTGCCTTGAAGTATCTCCGATAGATTGGCCCATAAAATATTCGCCAATTTTCTCAAAGTCTGCATCTTGAATCTGTGAACAAGTAACTGTTTTGCTGTTTAGGTTGTCCAAAAACTGTTTGCCTTCTTGCTCTTCCTGTTGTTGGCTTTGTATAGCGGCATTATCGGAAGATGAACTTGGAAAGCCCATCATTCCTTGGGCGAAAGAAAAACTAGGGAGTAAAGCAAAACCGAAAACAAAAATAAAAGTTGTGATAAGAAAGAATTTTTTCATAAGTTATTTCGCGTTATTGATAATGTTTTGAATGATTTCATCAATTTCTTTTGGCCGCTCGCCTAAATCTACTTGTGGAAAAAACTGTGGCAGAATAATCGGCTGCATGCCAGAGATAAAAGTTTGTCCGTCTTTGACATAAACATTTATTTTACAAGGCAAACAAAGCCCGATTTTAATATCCTTATTCAGAAACTCATTGGCAAATTTTGCATTGCAAAACTCAATAATTTTAAACGGTTCTCTTTCAAAACCTTTCTCTGCTAAAGTTTTCTGCACATCGTGAACATACAAAACCCGCATACCGGCTTTGGCAATTTCGTCTTGCACGCTTAAAACCGCCGCGTCGAAAGTTTTTGTTGTAGTTGTGGTGTAATCGAATTCCATATTTTTTTGTTAAAATGTTAAAACTTTATCGCTTTCCTTCACCAAGTTTACCAAATCGCTCATGTGTCCATCAACAACTCCATCAATCAGTTTTTCTTTGCTGATGCCGCAAATCTTGAGACAAGTAGAGCGAGGAACATCTTTTACGAGCAACTTTTTTGTTAGCTCTTCCAAATTATATTCTTTTTCTTTCGTCTCTTGATTTTCTTTGCCGACATCCATGCCGTCTTCCAAGAGAAAATTTTAACTTTTACATCTTGATCCAATAATTCGCCGGCAAGCCGTAGCGCGTTCCACGCTTTGTCGTTTTTGTAGGGAAGCTCGTTAGAGTCATACCTATTACCGTTGCACGAAAAAACTGGGGAAATGTAGCCAGCGATATTTGCGCAGAGAATATTTTGTCATCGCAATCTTTCACCCAAAATATTAACGAAGAGATAAAAGGAGCTGAAATGAACCTTGATAAACTGGTTAACGCTTTTCTGGACGGCTCAATTGAAAAAGAAACTTACCTTGTAAAAAAAGACGAATTCATCAAAACAAAATAGACCTCAACAAAAGAAAGTCTGATTTTGGGCGAAAGGGAAACAATTGGATTAAACCTTTGCGAAATTGGATAAATACCGCTCACCACGCCGAAAAACTTGCTTTGTCCAATGATTTTTACGAAATAAAATCATTGGCGGAAAAAATTGGAACGAACCGCCGTTTGCTTTCCCGAAAAACTGAATTTGAGTTTATCCGCCCCTACGATTTAATTCCGAAATACAGGGCTTTTTGCGAAGCGAGACCCGCCGAAGGCGGGGCGAGCGAGCAAGCTCTTTCCCCTGAAAATTTGAAATGTCTTGATTGGTCGGGCTAGTGGGGCTCGAACCCACGGCCTCATGCACCCCATGCATGCGCGCTAGCCAACTGCGCCATAGCCCGAAAATTTGCGAAAGCATTTTCGATGTGTGAATCAAAAAACGCTCTGCACAGCATAGCGGTTCCCTTTTCATACGACAAGAGTCCGAAACCGGCAGCTCTTGCCAAGACGGCAAATTCTTGCTATGTTACCAGCGATGGGCCCCAGGGGCCTTTTAAAAAAGCCTATGAATATTTTAGCCAAATTCACCAACTATCTCCGCTCTGCAAAAACAGAGCTTCAAAAAGTCACCTGGCCCACGCGCGAAGAAACACTGCGTTACAGTGCGCTTGTAATCGGCGTTACCGTTTTTACGGCCGCTTTTTTTGCCTCTCTCGATTTCGGCCTTTCGAAAGGAATCGACCTCATGATCCAAAGTCGGACAAGTGCTGCTGCCGTTCCGCAAAACCTTCCGCCAGCAACAACGCCTGTCGTACCGGACATTTCTCCAAGTAGCGTTGATGCAAGAGATGCAAACGGTCTTCCGACAAATGATTTTACCGTTCAACAGCTCCCTGATTCGCCAACACCGCCAGCGGCACCGAGCGCTCAATAACCTATGGCAAAACAAACAGCCGGGTACGGACGACGCTGGTACGCCATTCATACCTATTCCGGATATGAAGAGAATGTGGCGAACAATTTACGTCAACGTATTGAAGCCTTGAAAATGCAGGATCATATTTTCAATGTGCTCGTTCCGAAAGAAAAGAAAATTAAAGTAAAAAATGGAAAGCGCCGCGTCGTTGAAGAAAAAGTGTATCCGGGCTATGTGCTCGTAGACATGCTTGTAACGGATGAATCCTGGTATGTCGTGCGCAACACCCCGAATGTCACCGGCTTCACCGGAACGGGTACCACGCCTTCACCGCTTTCAGAAGAAGAAGTAGAAATGATTCTGAAACGCATTGGTACAAAAGAAGAAGAGCCCGTGCTCGTCATCGATCTTCAGGAGGGTGTAGCCGTCAAAATTGGCGATGGTCCATTCAAAGGCTTTGAAGGCAAAGTCGCTGAAATTGATGGCTCACGTGGAAAAGTCAAAGTACTTGTTTCCATGTTTGGGCGCGAAACACCGCTTGAACTTGATTTCACCCAGGTAAAAAGAGTCTAGCTCAAACAAATACAAAAATGAAAACGACCCACACCAGTATGGTGTGGGTCGTTTAGCGTTTGGGGGCTGCGACTCTTTGTAAAAGCCGACATTAGCTACCCAGCGAAGGCGGCTGCACAGCGGCAAACAAGAAATGAAAGCCGACAGGCCAGTCGCGATGAAAGGGGCTGCGTTCGAGCGAATGCTCTTCTGCTGAAACAGGAACGTAGCGCTCATGACACAGACGAGCGAACGAGCCCAAATCAACCATCCAAAGCTTCTGCTGAAGTTGAAGCTCCGGGAATTTCTTCAAAAAGCGCTCACGCTCATGAGGAAAAAGGACTCGGTAGCCGTTCTCCTTGGCCCAGGCGAGGACTTCCTCGGTCCTAATATCAGAAGGAAAACTTTTCACCAAAATTTGAAGTTCGCCCACCGGGGGCGTTATCCCTTGAAGCGACTCATGGAGTTCAATGTGAGACGATTCCTCGCCCCAGCAACTGGACCATTCGTATGTCTTGCTAATTTGAATGTACGTAGGTTGCGTTGTTGATTGAATCGTAACGCGATAGATGCGAGCAAGATCATGGCTCTGCTCATCGATAATCCTGCGAACCATTTCCTGGCTAACACGACCCACTTCGATCAAATGCAGAAGGTTAGCGATCTCTTGCGAAGTTGCCCTCTTACCCATCTTGGTCTCCTCCTCTTCCTGCTCTATTCCCCTATCGCTCGCGATTATAACGCGGCTCAAGGGACTGTAAAGGAAGGTTATAACGTAGAGCTTTTTAATATTTTCGTCAATCGGCTGATCTATTGCCAAAAAACGATGCTTTTGCTATAAACAGTCCACTGTTACGCGTATCGACGGTTGCTTCCCGTCACGCATAGGCATGACATAACCATGTCCAATCAACAATCATTATGGCAAAAAAAATAAAGACACTTATCAAAGTACAGATCACTGGCGGGAAGGCCACTCCAGCTCCTCCGCTCGGTCCAGTACTTGGTCAGCATGGAATGAACATCGCTGAGTTCTGTACAAAGATTAATGCAGCGACACAAGATCGCATGGGCGAAGTCGTTCCAGTAGTCATCACGCTGTATGAAGATCGCTCTTACGATTTCATCACCAAAACCCCTCCTGTTGCCGAGCTATTGAAAAAGGCGGCCAATGTAAAGAAGGGATCGGGAAAACCAAACATAGATAAGGTTGGGAAGGTCACAAAGGCGCAAGTCCGTGAAATTGCGGAAAAGAAAATGCCCGACCTCAACTGTCACGATGTTGAAGCCGCTATGCGGCAAGTCGAAGGCACGGCCCGCAATATGGGGCTCGAAGTCTCCGCCTAACACAAAACCCGCCTCTTGGCGGGTTTTGTGTTGCCTTGACGTTTTGGCGAAAATTCACTAGAGTCTCCGCACTAAATCAGTGGGAGGGACAAAGACTTTTTTGTCGCGTTCCGCCCGTACCACTCACCACATATGTCCAAAAATGAAGCAAAGAAAGTCGTAAAGAAGTCGACAGCGCATTCAAAGCGCTATACCGAACTCAAAAAGCTTGTAGATCCAAAAAACCTTTACTCCCCGGAAGAAGCTATCGCTCTCGGAAAGCAGACTTCAACGCTGAAGTTCATTCCATCACTTGAAGCGCATTTCAAACTGGGAATCGATGTAAAGAAAAGCGATCAGCAAGTTCGCGGAACTTTTATCTTCCCTCACTCCATCGGAAAAACAAAGCGCGTAGCCGCTTTCGTAAATGCCGATAAAGAAAAGGAAGCAACGGAAGCCGGTGCGAACATCATCGGTGGAGAAGAACTTATTGCGGAAATTGCAAAATCAGGAAAGATTGATTTCGACGTTGCCGTTGCAACGCCTGACATGATGCCAAAGCTCGCGAAGATTGCCAAAATTCTCGGTCCGGTTGGACTCATGCCAAACCCAAAAACGGATACCGTTAGCCCGAATGTAAAGAAGATGATTGAGGACGTGAAAAAAGGAAAGGTTGCATTTAAAAATGATGCAACAGGAAATGTTCACCATGCCTTTGGGAAGACAGATCTAGATGATGCGAAACTCATGGAGAATCTGAAAGCCCTTGTTGAAGCAGTGAAAAAAATGAAACCATCTTCCTCAAAAGGTGTCTATCTAAAAAGCATGACCATCACATCTACGATGGGTCCTGGCATTCCAGTTGATACAGCAAAATTCGCCTAAACACCCGTTTAGGAAAACAAAGCTCCCCGCTCCGGCGGGGTTTTTGTTACCCTTGACGCGGGGTCGACGAAATTCGGTTCAGATCCTAAACTACGAGCTATGCCAAAGCTCATCATAGGACTCGTCGGTCAGGCCGGCTGCGGAAAAGGAACCGCCGCCAATTTTCTCAAGGAAAATTACCAAGCAGGGTATATCCGTTTCAGCGCCATTCTCGGCGATATTCTGGAAAGTCTTGCTGTAACAAAGACCCGTGAAAACTTCATCAAGATATCCGGGGCTGTGCGTCAGGAATTCGGCGAAGACGTGCTTTCCTACGCCGTAGAACGCGTTGCGCTTAACACGCCAGAAGACATTGTGATCGTCGACGGCATTCGCCGCCCGGAAGACATCGTAGCTTTGGAGCCGCTTCCACAATTCAAACTAGTCGCTATTCAAGTTTCACCGGAACTCCGTTTTGAACGCATGAAAAAACGCGGAGAAAAAGCGGAGGAATCTCAAATGAGCTGGGAACAGTTCCAGAAAGAAGGACAGGCGCCAACGGAAGTTACCATTCCAAGCGTCATGTCTCGTGCATGGAAGACTATCGAAAATGAAGGAACCAAAGAAGCCTTTGAATCCACTGTGCGAGAAATGATGACCGAGCTTGGATTTTAATGTGTTGTATGAAAGCTCGTATTACGCGTCTTCGCGAAGACATTGAACTCCCCGAATACAAAACGGAAGAAGCGGCAGCTTTCGACATCGCCGTCTGTGAGGGCGCAACCATTGCTCCGGGCGAATCGGCCTTTTTACCAACAGGGCTTATTATCCAAGCACCGGAAGGCCATATGCTTGTTCTGGCGCCGCGTTCATCGACCTTCAAAAAGAAAGGCCTTCGTCTTGGGAATACCGTGGGTATTATCGATCGAGATTTTTGCGGTCCTGATGATGAGCTACTTATCTATCTCTGGAACCCGGGAACAAACCCCGTTATTGTTGAAGCCGGCGAACGTATTGTTCAAGGAATTTTTCTTCCTATAGCACGCATCGATTGGGATGAGGGTCAGCCAGTAGGAAAAACGCGCGGCGGTTGGGGCTCAACGGGAGGATACAAAAACTGACAAAACTACATGCAAATCTAACAACAATCCATATGTATAAAACGGGGAAAAAAATTGATAGCTACGAAGAACTACAAACCATCGTAGAGAGCCTGCGAGCCCTCGGAGCGAAAATTGTGCTCACTTCAGGCTCCTATGACTTGGCTCACATCGGCCACGCCCGCTATCTTGAGAAGGCCAAAAAAGTCGGAGATGTTTTAATTGTAGGTATTGATAGCGACAAAAAAATCCAGCAGAGAAAAGGTCCCGAACGCCCAATTGTTCCGGAAGAAGAGCGTATGGAAATGGTTTTACATATTCGACCGGTTGATTTTGTTATTCTAAAAAAACATGACGAACCCAAATGGAATCTCATTAAAACAATCCGACCGGACGTACTTATCGCCGTAGAGGACACCTACTCTACGGAAGAGCTTGAGGCATTAAAAGAGCACTGCCAAGAAATTACCGTGCTCGAACGCCAAGCAACGACTTCGACGAGCGCAAAAATCCGACGCATGCAAATTACCACTGCGCAAAAATTGGAAAAAATTCTCACGCCAAAAATACTAAAGGCCTTGGAAGAAACGCTCTCGGAAATAAAGAATGACTAGTCGATATGCAACCAGTGATCGTGAGCTATGTTCCTATCCTGCACGAAGGCTATCGCGTATTTTTTGATAAGCACCCGAAGGCAACAGAACTGTTTCTCTTTGGAGAAGATCTCATCGGAGAATTTGATCATTTACGAAAGGATATACGTCGACTTGATCCGGAGCTTGTGCAAAAAGCGATTCAATCTTGGAATCGCTTTGAGCGCGTAGAAATTTTGAATACATCCACGATAGAAAAGATTCAGAAAACCATGCAGCCACTAATCATTTCTGATGACGATCTTTCCACGGCGCTGGTCAGTAAATTTTTTCCAAATCATCCGGTAGAAGTTGATACCATTTTTTTACGCTGGGATAAAAAGAAGTCCATTCAACCGGTACAAGTCTCCCCCGATATTGAAATAAGCGAAGAGGCCTTTGACCAGAAAATGATGGAAGCGGCTTTAAAAGAAGGTGAAAAAGCAAAGGACTGGTGGCGGCACATCGGCGCCATTGCCGTAAAAGACGGATCCATTTTATTCCAAGCGCACAACACCTACGTTCCTTCCGACCAAATGGCGAATGACGAAGGCGATCCACGAAGCAATTTTAGCGCTGGAGAACATTTCGAATCTTCCCTCGCACTTCATGCTGAAGCGAGTATCGTTGCGCAAGCTGCAAAAGAAGGTACTTCACTCAAAGAAGCCGATGTCTATTGCGACACGTTCCCCTGCCCTCCTTGCGCCAAACAACTCGCCTATTCTGGCATCGGGCGTCTCTTTTATCGCAATGGATATGCCGTCCTCGATGGGGAACGTATTTTAAAAAGCCAAGGTGTAAAACTTATTTTTATAAAATAGAGACGAAAGAGGCCCGATCCGACATATGTCGGATCGGGCCAGTATGCGCTCACATCGTGAGTTTTTCGAGCTCTCTTTGAAGCTCATCGAGATCCTCTTCGAGAAGCAAGCGCTCCTCGGAGGAAAGGTTGGTCAAATGAATCCCTATCCGCAATTTTTCGAACACCGCCAAGCGTTTATAACCACGCAGCGTACTTCCCGGATCCTTGACGAGCGGCAGCCGTAGCTCGCTCTTCAGATCCGGAATGATGATATTCACATGAAGGTGCAGAACGGTACCCGCATTGTACTCCGGCGAACCGAAGCGCATGAGAATGCCGCCACCAATCAGCCGCTTCTTGCCGTACTCCAGCTTTGCCCATTCGAAGAGCTCGCCTACAGCGATAAAATCTCTCGCGCTCGGAAGGCTCTCCGTCGAGATGTGACGGACAGGGGCGAGCACAAGATGAAGCTCCGAACCGGGGGAAGGAAATGGGTTCTCCCACATGCGCCAGCCAGCGACTTCGTGGATCACCCTGTTCTTTGGTCCCAGCGGGTCGCAAAAAACGCAAACTCCATTCTGGTATCGCTCCAACATGTTCAGATACTGTTTGAAGCCTCTCACGCGCGACAAGGTCAGAACCTGATGCGGCGTAAGTCCATCAATCTTTAGAATGTCCGACGTCATCTCTATCTCCTTTGTAGCCTCATTCGAACCAAAAGCAGTTCAGCATAAACCGACCGCACCGTCAACTTTATTAGGTTTTCTTTTTATAGTTCTTTGGCTGGCCAAACTTGAACTTCCACGCTTCATTTTCTCCAAGCGCTTCAAGATCCGGCTCAATCAAATGCGCGTGAATATGCAGAACGCTTGATCCGTAATTCCCATGTTCGGATGAACCAAACCGCATCGCAATACCACCTCCTTTAATGTTTCGCTTTTTTGCTTCCTCGGTGAACAATTCGACAAGCTCTCTTCCCGCCTCCGGATCCATTTCGGAAATATGCTCAATATGTGTTTTATAAATTGCGAGAAGTTGTTGTTTTACTTTTGCGTAGGGCCATTGATTTTCCGTAAGCAACCAAAATTTCCCTTCTTTCAAAATGGGATTTTTATGATACTTCTCAAGATTTTCAATACAAAACGGACAATGGCCTTGTTCTTTGATTTCCTCCATTACCGCTCTCTGATCTTCGCGCCGCACAGCGCCCATACTGATAAAACGATTGTCCGCCATAGCGATTAAATAGCCACCGGAATGCCTTTAATCCCTGGATGTGGTTCATAGTCCTCAAGCGTGAAATGCTCGTGACGAAAATCAAAGAAATCTTTTACGCTCGTGTCCATCTTCATGGTCGCAAGTGGCTTCGGCTCACGTGAAAGCATGGTTTCAACCGCGGGAACTTGATCGACATAAATATGCGCATCGGAAAAACTATGAACATACTCATACGGTTCCGTGCCCGTCGCATGTGCGAGCATCATGAGCAATGCGCCATACTGCACCATGTTGGATGGAACGCCAACCGGCACATCAGCGGAACGCTGAAACATATGCAGGGTGAGTTTGTTGTCGATGACGCGAAGATGAATCCAGCCATGGCAAGGCGCAACAACGACTTTTTGATGTTTCCCTTCTCCGCGAATAATATACTGCGGAATCCAAGGAGAAATGAAATGCGTGCGTAACTGTGGCATCTCGCGAATCTGCTCAATGATATTTTGAAATTGATTGTACGAAGGACCTTCTGCTGTCGGAAAATCATGAAAAGCCGCCCCATAAGAACCCGGACCAAGGTCGCCCGTTTCTAAACCACGTTTAGCGCACTTCGCCTCCGTCACCCACGCATCCCACCAGCTACAACCGAATTCCTCAAGACCTTTTTGTGTTCGAACGCCATTTGCAAATGCACAAATCTCTCCAATGGCTTGCCTCCAAATCGTGACAGGCAATCGCTCCGACGCCTTCGGCGCCATATTGCGCTCATTGATGATGGGAAATCCATTATCAAATTTGAAATGCAGTGGATTTGGTCCCATGAGCGTAAGCGCATCAACACCCTGTTGGCTGGGTGTACGCTCACCACGTTCGAGAATAGCGCGCAAAAGCTGCTGATACTGCGCATCCGGGCTTCGTTCGGTAAGAGGTTTCATCATGAAAATAAGCTTACCTTTTCAGTATCCGGCTGACTAGTCGATCGCGGTCCGTCAAGATATACTCGGTTCATGATTACGTTAATCGCCGCTATAGCAGAAAATGGCTGCATTGGAAAAAACGGAAAACTCCCCTGGAATCTCCCAGAAGATATGGCGCATTTTAAAGCGCTCACAACAGGAAAGACGGTCCTTATGGGCCGAAAAACATGGGAATCCATCCCCGAAAAATTCCGTCCGCTTCCGAATCGGAAGAATATTGTTATTACGCATCAGTCGGGATATCCTGTTCCGCCAGGCGTCGAAGTCCATCGTCTGCTTGAATCCGCGTTCGCTCAGCACGCAGATGAAGATATTTTTGTCATAGGAGGCGCGGCCATTTATGAACAAACCGTAGACATCGCGGATCGGCTTGAAATCACGGAAGTAAAAAAATCGTATGTCGGTGATGTCTTTTTTCCGAAAATTAATTCCATGATTTGGCAGGAGAAAAAACGCGAGCCACATGAAGCTTTTGATTTCATAACCTATGAACCTAGGTTCTAATAAAAAATCATCGGAAAACCGAATGATCGTTATCGATTCCATCGACGGGGCAGGAAAAACGACGGCTATAGCCGCGATGCAAAAATTTCTTGAAGAGAAAGGCTTACAATCTTTTGATGTTCCGGATTTTGAACGAACGCATGGCAAACTCCCACAAGCGAATGACCCCGCTGTGGAATCCAGCGATTTTCTCCTTGTAGCGGAACCAACCTATTCAGGTATCGGGCGTATTATTCGTGAAGAGATTGTAAGAAATCATGACAATCGTTCTTACAATGGAAAGAGTGCCATGCAAGCTTTTGCGCTTGATCGAGAAGTTCTCTATAAAAGTCTCGTTCTGCCATTTCTCCAGCAGGAAGAAGGGCGCTGGGTAATTCAAGACCGCGGGCTTATTTCCTCGCTCGCCTACCAGCCACTACAGGATCCACAAGTGAACATACAAGACATCCTGGAATTAGCGGGAAACCAACTCGAAATTTCTTGCGCACCAGATATACTTTTTCTTCTCACTGTTGCTCCGCAGATTGCGGAAAAACGCCTGACAGGACGAACAGAGAAAAAAGACGATCATATTTTTGAACAAACCGACTTTCAACAAAAACTCGCCGCAAGATATCGCCTCACAGAAGTACAAAAGCCCTATAGAGACGCTAAAACGCGCATTATTGAAATTGATGCCTCAAAGCTACCTGAAACAGTTGCGCAGGAACTTACAGACCATCTAAAACCCCTTCTTGAAAGAAAAAGTTCCTAGCTTTTTTCTGGGCAAGAAAGGGCATTTCTTATATACTCACATTAAATTACTTATCCATTATCCATGCTATGTCCGAAACGAAACTCATCTCCACATCTGAACTGATCTCCAGCGGATGGACGCAATTTTTAAAAGATTGGCGCCGGCTTTTTGAAATATCAATACGTTTTGTTCTTGCGGCGGTTATTAGTCTTATTGCGGCTCTCATTGCAGAGCGTGTTCCGATGGCTTCGGCTGTTTCGTACACGATTCTTGTGATCGCTAATGCTCTCTCGATTGTTATTGTGCTTCACACGCTTATTTCGCTCTTAGACTATCAACTCAAGCGAGAAACAAATGCAGACGCAGAAATTACGCCTAACGCGAAACGGGCCTGGGGTCTGCTTCTTTCCGTGCTATGGATCGGCATCCTCAATCTCCTGATATTCGCCGGTGGATTATTAGCATTTGTGCTCCCTGGACTCTGGCTCTCCTTAAGCCTTAGCTTTGGCATTCTCTTTCTTATTGATGAAGACCGCCGCGGAACCCAAGCGCTCGCTGCCAGCGCAGCGCTTGTTAAAGGACGCTGGTGGCCAACGCTTGGTCGCGTGCTCGTTCCGGCAATTCTTGTTGTCATTTTAGACATGCTTCTTAGCTTTATTATTATGTTTATTTTAGGCATGCTTATTGGCTTTGATAGGCTCTCCATCTTCACAAACCAAGCACAGCCGCTCCAAACAGCTTCCGCAACCATCGCGGGTATTCAGAACGTGCTGGGTAGCCTAGTTCAAATCGCCCTTATCCCGCTCAGCATTATTTATCAAGTAAAAGTCTATCATTCGCTGAAAGCGACTCGCTAACAAACAAAACCCGCCCCTAGCGGGTTTTTTGTATCCTCGGTAAGCTTTGACGTATGGCAAATCTCATCCCAATTATCGGTCTCGAAATACACGTACGACTAAAAACCAAAACAAAGATGTTTTGCGGCTGCGCAAATATTGACGACAGCGCGCCAGTAAACAGTGCTATATGCCCTGTTTGTACGGGCCAGCCCGGAGCACTCCCCGCCCTCAACCTGGAAGCGGTACACCTCGGTGTCCGCACGGGCCTCGCTCTTGAGTGTCGTATTCCCGACACATCTCACTTCGATCGCAAAAACTACTTCTATCCGGATCTCCCAAAGGGATATCAAATTTCACAATATGATTTTCCTATTTCGGAACATGGCGTCCTTGTTGTTGATGTTCCGGGACAAAAAGCTCCACGTAACACCGTGCGTATTGGAATAACACGAGCGCATCTGGAAGAAGATGCAGCAAAAAATATTCACGACGCAAAAACAGGAAGCACGATTGTGAACTTTAATCGTGCCGGACAACCGCTTCTTGAAATCGTAACGGAACCGGACTTTCGAAGTCCTGCGGAAGCAAAGGTATTTCTCCAAGAATTGCAGGCGATTCTTCGCGCCGCAAACGTTTCGCTTGCAGACATGGAAAAAGGATTCATGCGCTGCGATGCAAACATTTCTTTACTTGAAATCGATGAAAACAATCAGCCACTCAAAGCGGGCTACAACCCAAAGACAGAAGTAAAAAATCTGAACTCCTTTCGTTCCGTGGAACGCGCACTTGAACATGAAATAGAGCGGCATGAACAGATTTACGCCACGGGAGAAACGCCAAAAAACACAACGCGCGGATGGGATGAGAACAAAGGAGAGACCTTTGACCAACGCTCAAAAGAAACGAGCGCTGATTATCGCTTCTTCCCCGAACCGGATCTTCGACCACTCTCGCTTGCAGACATTCGCGAAAAAGAAAAAGGAGAAATTCCGGAACTGCCCGCAGAAACGCGCGCGCGTCTTCGAAAAGAATTCGGATTCACGGAAGAAGACGCAATATTCCTTGTCGCGAATGCAGGTTGGGCAAATTACGCGGAAGATACTATGGGAGAGCTTGGAAACTGGCTGGAAGCTACAGATAATCGCACAGACCTATCTGCTGGCGAAATTTTATCCCAACAGAAAGAAAAACTTGGAAGACTCGCCGGGAGCTGGCTTACAAATAAACTAGCGGCAATCCTTGGACAAAAAGGCTTGTCTATCGAACGCTGCAATATCACGCCGGAAAACTTCTCCGAGTTCTTACATTTGCTGTATGAAAACGCGCTCAATAGTACCAATGCGCAAAAACTCCTTCTCCTTATGGTAGAAACAGGAGCTGATCCTTCGCATATTTTGGAAGAACATAATCTCGGACAAATGAATGACCCCGCGGTTCTTGCAACGGTTGTCACGCGCGTTCTTACGCAAAATCCGGCACAAGCAGAAGAAGTACGCGCGGGAAAAACCGGCGTTGTAAAATGGTTCGTGGGCGCAGTCATGAAAGCAACGGAAGGCCGCGCAAATCCAATGGAAGCAGAAAAAGAAATCCTCCGACAAATCGGCGCATAAAAAAACTCCCGCTAAAAAGCGGGAGTTTTTTTATTAAGAACGGCGCTTAGCGCTGTTCCTGGGGGCGCGCCTCGTTTACAACGATTGTGCGTCCGCCCATCTCCGATCCGTCGAACTTGCTAATAGCTTGTTCGGCCCCGGCATCATCCGCCATTTCGACGAATGCAAAGCCACGGGGGCGACGGGTCTCACGGTCCATAGGAATGAACACGGAAACCACTTCGCCGGCCTGGGAGAAATGCTGTTGGAGTTCTTCATCCGTCGTTTGAAACGGGATGCCACCAACAAACAACTTCTTTGACATGCGGTTGGTAAAAGGTAAGTCGTATTATGATCTACCTTCATTTTACCTTGTTAATCTGGATATCGTTTGCGCATGACCTTCCCCGACCAACGGACGGCACCCTCGCACGTATTATCCGACACTATTATGGCACATTTTATGAATTCTGTCAATCCATACAGGAGCTATCCGAAGGTAAAAAGCTGTTTTCAAAGCCTTTTTCAGTAAAACATACAAAAACTAAGCTTTCATTAGAGAAAAAGTCCTTTTAAAAAGAAAAGCTTCCAAAACACAGCCTCTATCTACATAAAACAAGAACCCCCTTTTGAGAGCCGTGGGGTGCACAAGCTTGCACGGAAAATCATTTTTATAATGCGACCTCAAAGGAACCACATCACCTTGAACGCGTGTCACAATATTTTTTATACAAACAGAAAAGAACATCACACATTTTTTTATTCTGCAACAAAACAAAATAAAAAAGATGTGTGCATGTGCAAATGCAAAATAAGTTGCACGTACAAAAAATATTTGTACAAAATATTTTTCATAATACACAATAGATGCGCATGTTTCTCTGAAAGAAAAATAAAAAAATACTTTTGCATTCATCCACAGGTTGTGCTTGACGATTTTTTTTTAAACTTCATGTATACTTACAGTGCAGTGAACATTCTTCACAAGCCCGACTCCAACTTTTTTTGTTAGAGCGGTAAATAAAAAAGAGAGGAGGTGTTACAACTATGGCCACAAAACGAAAAGCAACGAAGCGCAAAGCAGCTCCGAAGCGTAAAGCTACAAAACGAAAAGCAACAAAACGTAAGGCAGCTCCGAAGCGTAAAGCTACAAAACGAAAAGCTACCAAGCGTAAGGCAGCTCCGAAGCGTAAAGCTACAAAACGAAAAGCTACCAAGCGTAAAGCAACAAAACGCAAAGCTACAAAGCGTAAGCGTTAATCGTTAATCGTTCTTTCTAGGAGGAGAACCCCTGACTCAAGTCGGGGGTTTTCTCTTTAAAGAGAATGGGAACTTGCCTGTCTATTGCTCGTTCTCTATTTGAAGGAAAGGAAAAGTCCCTATCACGCTATCCGTTGATGGACGATAAATGATAAGACGATCTTGATATTCTAAAATCCAATCTCCTAAAAGAAGGTTTTTAAATACAGAAGGGTTCTGTTCACGAAGAAGATCGGGGTTTTCAATTTCTTTCACGCTTGGAGCGTCGTTTGGAACTGAAGCGAGCCTTGAAACAGCCTGAACAATCTTTTGAGAAGAGAACACCTTCTTACTCTGAGAAGAGAAAAAATTTTGCGAAAGAAAAAGATACGAAAAAACAAGGAGCGTCGCTGCAAAGGCCACCCAAGCAAACCAAACACGAATTTGCTGAAGTGAATGTTTTGGTTCCAAAGAATTTTTCATATGTCTTCGCGAGTATAGCACGTTGGTTTTATAACGATGGACGAGTATGCATTTTGCGAAATTGCGCGCGATGTACAAAAAAGAACACTTTTATCTTTACAAGACCCACTATCAAAGAGCGCGCATCTCTTCCAAACGCCACTGTAGCGACTCTGTGCGAAAAGACAGTCGGTAGGCATTTACCGCATCGGAAACGGAAAAAAAATAAATCTTTTCTCTTCCGATATGTTCCGTATGAACGAGATTCACTTTTTGCACCTGATAATACTGTTTCCCCCACCTAAACATCATGGGTTCCGGCCGATCACGGTGAAACGCAATAACAACGTCCACGGGCTCTTGAACTTTCTCGTAAGACATACCTATAGCAAAAAGTGAAGAATGAAACGAGCGTCCATACGTATCCGACACTCGGAGATAGCGAAGTAAAACGTATTAAAAAAGACCTGTAACTTTTTAAGCTACTTCGACATCTCCGAACGACTGACAAAAGGATTACCGAAACGATCGAATAACCGCCCGGACAACCCCCTGAATAAGCGGATCGTAACAATAAATAGGTTTCATTGTTTTATTTGCAGGCTGTAAACGAATACGATTTTTTTCACGATAAAACTTTTTAAGCGTTGCATGCGAATTTTCAAGAAGGGCTACAACAACTTCGCCATTCTTTGGAGACGGGTTCCGTTCGACTACTACATAATCTCCATCAAGAATCCCCTCATCAATCATTGATCGGCCGCGCACTTGAAGCACATAGGAATTTGCAGAGTTAGGAACGATATCCACCGGAACAGCGATCGTCTCATGCTCTTCAATGGCCTCAATTGGCTCTCCAGCGGTAATAAGTCCCACAAGTGGGAGAATAACGCTTCTCCCCCATCGCACAGCCTTGTCGGTTGGCTCAAGCTCCCGTGTTCCCGAAGCCGATGAACTGTTTTTGAGATATCCTCGCGTACGAAGCGCTTGAATATGCGCATGTACCGTGGAAGGAGAAGCGAGACTGAGTCCGCTTGCGATTTCACGATAGGATGGCGGATATCCGCTATCGTTAATGAAGTCCACGATGAAGTCGAGAACTTCTTTTTGTTTTGGCGTAAGAGCAGGAGTTGCAGTCATATTTTATTTCCGCCGAAGCGGAGGTTTAATCTATCGCTTTTGTTTTTACAAGCAATAAAAGATTGTGCATAGAACAAAAATAGAACATGAGAGAACAAAAGTCAAACAGCTTGTTTTTATTATGCAGCTTTCATTTATCCACAACATCAAATGCGCTCAAAAACAAATAAAGAAACTCCCACATAAAAATACAACGACGGTTTTAGGCTTGACTTTTTCTTCAAAATAACGAACGGGGTAAAGAAGACTTTGGGAACGCGGGAGAGATTTGGACTTTTCCAGATCCGGCCGCGGACTGAAGCTCCACACCCCTTATGCTAAAGAACATAGCGGGCCGATTTTTTATTGCCCTGCTCATTCTCCTCCCCTTCTCTCATCCTCCCGTGGTGCGCGCGCAGACTGCGCCCCCGATCGTGATCGGCGAGATTGCTTGGGCAGGATCATCCGTATCGAGCGCGGATGAATGGCTCGAACTTTGGAATCAAAGCAACGAACCTTTTTCACTCAACGGTTATTCTCTAAGCGGCGCGTCTTCCGAACCGATACTCTTTGATGAAACGCAGATTATTCCTGCTCAAAGTGTATTTCTCATCGCGAACTATTCGGATGAGGATGAAAAAAGCGCGCTCGAATACAAACCCGATCTTGTAACAACGGCTTTATCTCTTCCAAATGGCGCGCTTAAAATTGATCTCATTGCGCCCGACGGAACAACCATAGACTCTGTTGGAGATGGAGGCGCTCCGCCGGCGGGAATGACTTCGCCAAGAACATCTATGGTGCGCATTTCAGACAGTGAATGGATGGACGCACAAACCAGCGACGGACTCGATCCGGAAGTATCTGATTTGGGAACGCCTGGTATCATGGATGGCTATCAAGACATGACTGCTCAAGCGCCCGCACCAATACCGGTTGAAACACCCACGGTAACTTCAACCGACACAGGAGCGACGGAAGCAACCCCTCCAGCAGAAACGCCTGTAGAAAATACGCTAAGCCCTCAGGAACAACCTCTTGCAGACATTTCCGTCACAAGCACAACAACGCCAATGGAAGAGCAGACCATGCCTGAAGCCACGGCAACAATCACAACAGTCTCCCCTGAATCGAATGGCCCACAGTATCCAAACGCCGTTCTAAAAATCCATGGCGACATGCAAGCAGAAAGCCCCATAACATTTGACGCGGCTTCGTCTTCTGATCCAAATGGAGATCTTGTGTATTTTCAGTGGGCTTTTGGCGACGGAGAGACCGCTACCGGATCTGTTATGACGCATAGCTACGCAACTTCCGGAAGTTTTGCCTTCGAGCTCATTGTTACAGACAGAACATTTCGAACCTATGCGACCGGAACACTTGAAATCGCACAAAAACCCCTTCCACCACCAACGGTGTTGCTAAATGAAGTCCACCCAGCTCCTCTTGAAGGTCCGGAATGGGTAGAGCTTTATGCGCCCGATCTCGTTTCTCTCGATCAACTCGACGGATGGCAGCTCGAAGATGCGAGCGGGGCTTTCTTTCACTTTCAAGAGAAAACGTTTGATTCAATTCAGTTTGTGAATGGCTTTCTCCTTATACAACTTTCAAGTGCACGCCTGAATAATTCCGGCGACCAAGTTATTCTCAGAATGCCCGATCAACAAATTGCCGATGCTATTGAATATCCAAAAACGCAAAAAGGACAAAGCTGGATACGTTTTCCCGACGGCGCGACAACATGGAAATCCGGAAACCCGACTCCAAATAGTGCGAACCAACAAGAAAGAAACATTCCTCCACCAACAGACGCTTCCGTGCAAATTGCAAAAACAGCTGCACCGAAAAAAACGGAGATGGTTTCGATGACAAATACAGCGCCGTCGCTTGCATCGGATGCAAACGCGGTAATAGACATGCCGCAAAAACAAACCGAAGCTCTTGTTACAAAAAGAGCTACCGCGCCCAAGGTCGTTTCCAAAGCAACAAAAAAAGCGACAACAAAAAAGACCGTGGCAAAAATCTCAACTAAAAAACCAAAACCCGGTCCGATAAACATCACTCCTTCTATGGCAAGCACCGTCGAAGCAAATACGCTTGTGCGCATAAGTGGCACCGTGGGCACAAAGCCCGGTATTCTCTCAAAACATCAATATGTCCTCCTATCTGAAACCGGCTACGGCATTTTGATTAAGGGAACGAATAAGCAGCCTTCTCCAGAATATCAGAGCCGTGTAACGCTTACCGGAACACTCAAGCTAAATGATGATGGGCTCTATATTCAAATGGGAGCGAATGATCAGTGGAAAGCCACTGGAGATGCTCAAAGCCCGCAGCCTCGAACCGTAGATCTCCTTGATCCGAAAACCGAAGATGGCTGGAGCTTTGTACAAATCCGAGGAAGCGTTGTGGAAGCAAAAACAACAAGCGCGCTCCTCGAAGTCGACGGACTCCCCTTGGAACTCATGTTACGAACGCCTGTAAACTATCGCGGTTCACGTCTGAGCGTAGGTGATGTCATTGATGTTCAAGGACTCTTTGATACGCAAAATCCCGATCTACGTGTCTATCCGCGCGAAGCAAGCGAAATTACGCTTGTGCAGGCAGCGACTCTTGCGAAAAAACCCGTTACCCCATCTATGCCTGATTGGACGCCGATCGGCGCAGCAGGATTTACCGTGGCCGCAGCGGAAGGCATAAAACGCTTTAGGAAATGGCGACGTGAAAAAAAGATTCACTCGCTTATTAAAGAAGCGAAAGGCCTTTCCTAATATGTCAAAGTCCTACACCCTACGCGGCCCCGATCGCGTAGCGGATCTCCTCTATGCAGTACGAAACCTGGAAGAAATCCAGCGCGAGCTTATATGGGAGATAAGAAATATCATCGATCAAATCGACCAAACCACGCAAGAAGAGCCAACGTTCGCGCCCCTCTTGCGATGATGGAAAGCATTTGATAGGTTATGGAGCGCCTCTCTAACAGGCGTTCCATAAAAACGCGGGTATCGTATAGCGGCTATTATGCCACCTTGCCAAGGTGGAGATGGGGGTTCGACTCCCCCTACCCGCTCCAAAGAAAAGCGCTCCAACCGGAGTGCTTTTCGTTTTCCGAAGAAATAGCTACACTCCTATCATGAAAACTATTTACTTGATCCGGCATGGCCACGTAGACAATCCTGAACACGTCTTTTATGACGAACACTTCCCCCTTTCGGAAACGGGAGCAAAAGAAGCAACCAAGCTCGGAAAGGCTCTGAAGACAGCCAGTTGCGAGCCGAGCCGCATTATTTCCTCTCCGTATCTTCGTACGCGAGAAACAGCACATATCATTTCCTCGGAAATTGAAGGACCGGAAGTCGAATATGATGATCGCTTAAAGGAATGGCAAGTCGGCAACTGGTTTCTCAAACCGCTCGCGGAATTTAGAAAACACACCAGTTACGATAAAACGCCTTTTCATCCCAACACAGATGGAATTGAAGATATTGATTCCATGGCGAAGCGCGTACGATCCGCCATTCAAGACACAGCTCTCTCAATGCAAGACGACACCTGTGCGGCACTTGTAAGCCACCGCGAACCGCTGGTCTCTGCTATCCTTTCTCTCCAGGGAAAAAATTGGGAAGAGGTCCCGATACTCGACTTCCCAAAGGGCTCATCTTGGAAGCTTGATTTTGACGAAGAAAACAACTTTTTAAACGCAAAAAAGGCCTTTGACTGCGCAAGCGATGCCTCAAAGAAAGGCGTTTAGCCGCTCTTGCATTCTCGGAAAAAATCCGCTACCCTAACGAAGCAAAAAAGAGGGCGTGTAGCTCAGTTGGTTAGAGCGTCACACTGATAATGTGAAGGTCCCTGGTTCGAATCCAGGCACGCCCACCAGAAAAAAATCCCCCGACATCTGTCGAGGGATTTTTTTTATTAGTTACCTTTACTAAGCTGAATGTTCACATCCGTTAGAGCTTTCTTTTCGGAGTATCGAGCCTGAACGCTCATCTTTATGTTTCCCTTTTCATACATTCGCATAAAGATAGAAGGTTCCTCCGAAGTTTTTGTGAATCCGTCTTTTGTTAATGAATCCTCAAACCAATTGGCTACCGTATCCGCGTCATCCAAACTCCTAAGACTTACCATGAACACAGAGTCTGCCTGCATAGTGATAACGCTAACATCAGCTGCGCCGGGATAGTGTGGAATTTCAGCCGGAAAATTTTCCGGATATTGTGTTCCATTGGCTACTTGTATTGTTCCACCGCCATTTTGGCCCTGGTAGCTTACCGTGGCGCCGTTGGAATCAACATTCACCTTTTGACCGGTTTGAGATTCTACAACCTTTTCTACAACGGCATCCGTCGCCTTCTGCTGAACGGACGCAAGCGGATTACAACCGGCGCCAAGAAGCACCGTTGCGGCCAAAAGGGGCAAAATAGCTGTTTTTGTGTTTATAGTCATATGGGGAAATAGTACACGGAGAATAAAGCTTAGCCAAACAATTCTTCTTGTAAACGTTTTTTAACATCTACGCTGCGTTCGCTGAGCAAGGTTCGAACCTGCTCCATAAATGCACGCGGTCCGCACATGAAATACATGGGCGCTGAGGGATTCGGTAAATATTGATCGAGGCGTGCGGCATCAAGACGACCAAGCTCAGCCTCAAAGCCTTCCGGAAGAGAGGCCTCTTGCGTAAGAAAATGAATAATGCGCAAGTGCGGCCAAGCTTTTTTAATTCGTTCCAACTCTTCTCGATAGGCGATGTCCTCAACGGTTTTGTTTGAATAGAACAACGTAATGTCTACATCCGCATTTCGCGCTGCGAGCGACCGGATCATAGACAATAGAGGAGAGATACCAATCCCGCCGGCAAACATAACTAAGTTCGACTCCCCTTCCGTGAGGACGAATCGTCCAAAGGGCCCCTGCAATGTGACTTTGTCTCCAGGGATAAGATTGGAAGCACGCTTTGTAAAATCTCCGTAAACCTTGATACCGAACTCAAGCAACTCTTTTGAGCCTTCTGGAGCGGAAGCGACAGAAAATGCCGCTCGCGCCCAAGAACTCCCGTCTTCATTTAATAAATGAAGATAGACCCATTGACCTGGAAGAAAATCAAATAGCTCGTCTGGAGATTCTGGCTTAAGCCGCAAGGTAAAACAGGCGGATGTCTCCCAAGCCAACTCTTCCACGATAAACGAACGGAGCTTCATGAGCGAATGTGTCATAAAATAGCAATTTTATAAACAAAGAAGGACAAAACTTTGAACTAGCAAAAACCCTCGTGATTCGAGGATTCTTGGATTTAAGCGTGTTTTTCTTTATACGCGTCCATCGACTGCTGAATCTCAGCCTTTGCTTCCTCGACAGAACCGAACCCATCAATCTGAATCAAATCGTATTTCTTCTTTTCAAGTTTTTTGTACTCTTTAAAAAAGAGAAGGAGCTCTTCACGAAAATGCGCCGGTAAATCATCCAGCGTCTTCATTTCATCAAAACGCGGATCAACTTTTGAGACGGGAACTGCGATAATTTTCGCATCATCTCCATCTTGATCGGCTGTTTTGATCATGCCAATAGGACGCGCTTTCACAACACAGCCTGAAAACGTAGGGTGCGTAAGAAGAAGACAGACATCCGTCGCATCACCATCGCCGGCATGCGTTTGCGGAATAAATCCATAATCAAATGGATAAAACGTCGGCGTAAAAAGCGTGCGATCAAGTTTAAAATAGCCGCCTTGTTCATCGTATTCAATTTTATTTGTGGAACCTTTCGGAAGATCGACGACAACATGGAATTCATCCGGGCTGCCGCAAGGAACTTCGTGATAGAGATTGATGCCTTTCATAATGAAGTCATGCTACAAAGTCGCCTCCTTTGCGTCAATAAAGCGCAAAAAAGGACTATTCGAATAAGGTCTTTACGTCCTCCCAAGTGAGCGCCTCAGCCAGATCGGGATTTTCTTGCATAAGCGCGTCAAAGAGCTGTGATTTACGTTCCTGGAGCGCAACAACTTTTTCTTCCACCGTACCTTTCGTGACAAGTTTGTACACGTTTACGGTTTTTGACTGGCCAATGCGATGCGCGCGATCCATCGCCTGCCGTTCCACCATCGGGTTCCACCATGGGTCAAACAAAATAACCATATCCGCTTCCGTAAGCGTAAGACCGGTGCCGCCGGCGCGCAGAGAAAGCAAGAACACCGTCACAGAAGAGTCATTGCAAAAACGTTTGATTTCCGCTTCGCGATCGCGTGTGCGGCCTTCAATCGTACAATGTCCGATTCCATGTTTATCAAAGGTTTCACGAATGATATCAAGCATGGTTGTAAACTGACTAAACAAGAGCAGCTTATGTCCGCTCTCTTTTGCCTGGCGCACAAGCTCAAGAGAATAATCCAATTTTCCTGAAAGCTCCTCCGAGCGCGGAAGACGTGGATCAACAAGCGCCGGGTGGTCGCAAATGCGACGCAGTTTCATGAGCGCGGTAAGAATTTCAATACGCGCACGATTAAATCCTTTTTCTTCAACCGCTCTTGTGACATCTTCGCGAACTTTTTCCAGCGTACGCGCATACACAACCAATTGTTCCGGCGTAAGCGAACAGTGATAAATCTCTTCAATCTTCGGAGGTAAATCCTGAAGTTCTGATTCTTTCGTGCGGCGAAGCATGAAAGGCCGCACCTTTATACGAAGACGATCAAGAACCTCTGAGTCGCGGCGTTCCATAATCGGACGCTCATAGCGCCCACGAAAGAAACGGCGATCTCCCAGAAAACCAGGCATAAGAAAATCAAAAATCGACCAAAGTTCGTGGACGCCATTTTCAAGTGGCGTACCTGTGAGCGCGATACGAAGCTCCGTCGGTAACAGTTTTACAGCCTTCGCGGTTGCCGTAGATGGATTTTTAACGAACTGAGCTTCATCAAGAATACAAGCGCGAAACAAAGAGCCTAATTTAATATAGCTCTTAATATCTCTCTGAATCGTGGAGTAAGACGTAATAATTAAGTCATAGTCGCTCGCTTTTTTGATGAGCGCGCGCCGCTCATCCTGCGTGCCGTCGATCACCAGCTTTTTCAGTTCGGGCGTAAAGCGTGCCGCTTCATCCGCCCAAGTAATCAAAAGAGTTTTTGGACAAATCACAATCACGGGCTTTTTCGGTTCTCTTGTAAGGGAAAGGAACGCTAAAATCTGCAGCGTTTTTCCAAGTCCCATGTCATCAGCCAAAATGCCCCCAAAGCCATGCTCTCGTAAAAACATGAGCCAAGCGACACCTTGCTTCTGATAGGGGCGCAAAACGGTATCCAGATGTGCAGGAAATTCAACGGGACGAATCGGCTTCCCCGCTTTCGCGGCATCAAGAAACGCTTCAAACAATTCATCCGTTTTTGCAAAACGCTGAGACTCCGTTCGTTCAAGCATAGCCGCGAGCTCCGGAGCGGAATAGAGCTTAGAGCGATACGTTCCATCTTCCTGGCGTTCAGCTTGCGAAAGAAAATATGCGAGCTGTTCCACTTCATCGGTATTCGCAACTTCAACAAAGGCGCCGCTCGCATCGCGAATATACGGACGCCCTGATTCAAGTGCTTCTCTCACCTCTTCCGGATTTATTTTTGCGTTCTTCGCTTGCCAATCAATAGAAAAATCAAACCAACCGCTTCCGGTTTCACGCACATTCAGCATGGAGCTTAAAGATCCACGACGGATTGTCAGTCGAGCTTCCGCTTCAGAAGAAATAGTGACGCTAAAACGATATTCAAGTTCCGGTAATATATCTTTCGCGAAAAGATAAAGATCATCATCATGCACGCGAAAAATATGCGCGTCCTTCGTTGGAACAAGCGGAAAACTATTAAAAAGAAAGACGCGGGCATTTTCTTCTATATCCATTTCTCGCCCGGCAATATATTTCAACTCACCCACCTCATCAGAGCCCTGAATCTCCGGCGCCTCCTCGGAAGCGAGCGGAATTTGAATGGGATCATAGTCCGCGAACACCTCAAGAAGAAGCCCTTTTCCGTCGGGACGAATAAGAACTTTCACCGCTTCAAGCGGCTTTTCAAAAATACGTTCACGTGAACGTTTTTTTGGTGGGAGGCTATTCGACATTACAAACGAGCAGAATAGCAGAAGGAATCGTTTTTTTCAAGGGCATTTCATTTTCGCATGTCACATGGTATGAAAAAAATCTATGCCCGTCCCTCCACCAAAGAATGCAAAAGTCGTCTTTCAAGGAACGCGCGCAACTGCATATCAATGGGAACAAGACCTCTTTGATGGAAAGAAACGTATTTTTGAATGTTATACCCGCGCAGACAGCGTCGCTGTTATTCCTTTTTTAGACAAAAATACCGTTCTGCTGACGCGTCAGGAACAGCCGGGACGAACCCCTTTTGTAGATATGCCCGGCGGACGCGTGGATGAAGGAGAAACAATGGAACAAGCTGTTAAAAGAGAAATGCGTGAAGAAACCGGATACCAGGCAAAACAATGGACGACCTGGTCGACGTGTAAATATCAGGGCCAGCTCCGTTTTGAACAAAGCGTCTTTATCGCCTCCGGGCTCATTCGAGAAGGAGATCAAAACCCCGAAGAGGATGGAGAACGCATTGAACTTGTTCCCACGCCCTGGCAAGACGTCGTACGTATGTCTCTTAAAGGCGAGCTTCGATCGCAAGAAACAATGCTCGCAATTCTCGCTATGAAATATGATCCGGAGTCACGCGCGCGTCTCGACGCATTTCTCTCTTTGTAACAATCGGGTATGCTGAGCAAGATATGAAACCAGCATTTGCTATTTTCGGTTGGATACTTCTCGGGGCCATTGCCGCCGGTGGAGGAACGGGCTTTTTTCTTTATGAATCAAATAAAGATCGCTTGGATCTCATCAGCCAAAAAACTCAGGCGGAAGCGCGCTCGACGCAGCTCATTACCGAAAGTCAAAATCTTGCTACAGAAGCAAATAAAAAACTCGACCACGCCGCAGAAGAAATAAAGAATGCGGAAGACCATATTCACGCACTTGAAGCGGAACATGAATTAATCACAAAAGCAAAACCGATCGGAGTCGTATCCGCAACGAATCGCTGGCCGGAGCACTTAAGCATCCCTCTGGGCTTAAGCATTCACATGCCAACAGCTGCAAAAGAAATTCAAAACGATACGACGGCACTAGTTCTTCAAAACCAGTACGGAAACGAAACCATAAAACCCTGGCTCACAATTGAACCCTATGATTCCTCTCGCGAAATCGAATGGAATGCGCGTTTAGAAAACGCCTCTCCGATTATTTTCCTTGTGCAAGGACATGTACTTGTGGGAATGCGCGGAACGCAAAAAGACGGAAATCAAACCGGCTATGTCTTTCGCGTACAAATGAATGCAAGTTCAACGCATCTGGTCTGGGCAAGCACGGATAGAACCTTTGACGGCACCGACCTGGAGCATGCGCTTGGCACACTCACGCTCAGATAATGAACGACGCGAATCACCTCCTTTCTTGGTATAAGCGCCACGGTCGTCATCTCCCCTGGCGTAACACGCGAGACCCCTATCGAATTCTTGTCAGTGAAATCATGCTCCAACAAACGCAGGTTTCACGTGTTTTGGATTTTTATCGCGCCTGGCTCAAGCAATTTCCAAATTGGAAGGTACTTGCCGAAGCAAAAAACGCTGAAGTGATTCGCGCTTGGAGCGGACTCGGCTACAACCGCCGCGCCCGTATGCTCCGCGACATCGCACGAACAATTATCACAACAAACACAAGACCAAAAACAGCGGCAGAATGGCTTCCCCTAAAAGGGATAGGGCCCTATACCGCGAATGCCATCGCCTGTTTTGCTTTTCATGAGATGGTGTTTCCCATTGATACAAACACGCGCCGCGTCGCAGGACGCCTCCTGCTAGGCAGGGCATTTCCTACCATGAAAGATGATGAGCGTATTCAAAAAAAAGCGAGTACATGGCAAAAGCAATCTGCTCAGTTTTATGATATTCCTCAAGCCATGTTTGATCTCGCGAATGCCGCCTGTACAAAAGTTCCGGATTGCAAAACATGTCCGATGCGCTCAACTTGCAAAGCGGCGCCGAAATTTTTAAAAGGCCATGTGCGCATTCCAAAGCGTACAACACCAGCACCGAAGGAACGCTTGTATGAAGGAAAGCGCTATCCGGATCGCATCTATCGCGGAAGAATTGTAAAAATCCTGCATGAACAGCCAAAAGGCATTTCGATAAAACAAGTCGGCACGTTCATAGACAAAACATTTAACAAAAATCTCGATATTGTCTGGCTGAAAAATATGCTACAACGACTGAAAAAAGATGACCTTATTTCTGTAGAAAAAGACAGCATTTTCCTTTCAAAGCGTTGACAAAACCTAAAAAAACCGCTATACCTTGGGCGCACCTTTAAAGGAGAAGCATGAATCAACAAGAAAAAAGGCTCGTTCTCATGGTTGAGGACAATAAAAACGTTCACCAACTTTTGGAGTTTGCCCTGCGCGCCCATCAAGACAAATACCTCCTCATCAGCGCGCATACGCTCGAGAGCGGCCAGAAACTCTTCCGAAAGTACCGTGAGCACATCCATGTCGTAATCTTGGATGCCTCCCTCGATCCCCGCTGCGAGCTCGATACGATTCCTCTTCTTGAGGAAATTGTTGCTTCTGATTTTACTGGCGCGATCATCGCGAGCTCTTCGAGCCGCGCGCATCGTCAAACAATGATGCGAAGCGGCTGCACACGCGACTGCGAGAAGAGCCGGCTTATCGATCTTCTCAAAGAGGACTCTTTCTAGGACCGCTCTTTCTAAGAACTCGACCCGTCATCCCTTGACGGGTCTTTTTCTTTTTATACAAGACGGAAAAGTTCTTGCGCATTTTCTGTCGTTTGTTCTGCAAACTCGTCAAATGAGAGGCCACGCACCTCGGCTGCATGCCTCACGACATATTCAACGAATGCCGGTTCATTGCGCTGGCCGCGATACGGAGATGGAGCAAGATACGGAGCATCCGTCTCGACAAGCAGACGTTCCGCAGGAATACGTTCAATCGTTCGATCAATTGCTGTTTCCGGATCCTGATTTTTTCTCAGAGGAAAAGTGGCAATGCCGTTTACCGCAAGATACATCCCAAGATCAAGAAGCGGTTTTGCTTCTTCCCAGGTTCCGGTAAAAGAATGCACGACGCCGCGGGGCGCTCTTCCAGCGTTCTGCTCTTCCTGCAGGAGTTCCGCAAGGCGTGGGAGCGCTTCTCTGCAATGAATAACAATGGGTAGATCAAGTTCATAAGCCGCCAACAGATGCTCTCTAAATGTCTTCTCCTGTATTGCTTTTACGGTATTAATATCTGGGATATCCTGAAATCGATAAAAATCCAAACCAGCTTCTCCAATAGCGACAACGCGCTTCGAAGATCGTGCTAACTCAATTAGCTGTTCTTTGCTTACTTTTTTTTCGTGAACAGCGCCTTCATTTTCATCTTGATATGCGTCAGTTGTATGCGACGGATGGAGTCCAACAGTTGCCCAGACATCCGCATGTGCTTCCGCGAAAGCAATGCCGAGCCGGCTATTTTCCATCGCTGTCCCAATGGTGATCGCTACAATATGTTTTTCCCGCATGCGAGAAAGTACCGCCTCACGATCGGATTCGTAGGCGGGAAAATGTACATGACAATGTGTGTCTATGAGTTTTGCTTGCATAAAAAGAAGCATGACACGAGCTCCTAAAAAAACCAATAAATCAAATAACGCAGAAAAAAATACTACAACAGAAACCGCAGGAGCCCCGAAAAGGCTCGCTCACTCCACAAGGCGATTGAGCTCGAGCCGAGCCAGGAAACAAGCATCGCATCAAGGTGAAACGTTAATACAAGATAGACGCTTGAACCAACAAAAACGATACCGCCCAAAAAACCAAAACAAGCGCCGAGGATTCTATTAAACAAAGAAATAATCGGAAGCGAAGTTACGATTCTCAAGAGCTTTGCCGTAAGCGTGAAAAGCCAACCGATAAAACGCGCGATGATGAGAAAAACAATGACGAAGGCAATAAAGCGTGCAAGTCCTTCACGTCCGGGCAAAATGGCTCCGATTATTCTTCCAAACATCGGCGACCATGCGCGTGCGGCCAAAAAAGCGAGAATAGCGCCAAGCAATTCTCCGAAAGATTCGATCAGTCCATTCTTCCAACCGCGGGCCGTAAATCCAAGAAGGGCAACGGCAAGAACAATGTCTATGATGAGCATATGTCTATCTTACTCTATCCCCCTTTTTTTCGTCACCCCCTAGAGCAAAGCTTAGGTCGACTCTTCGTTTAGCCGAGGGAAAAGAGGTCTTGGCTCTGGTAAAGGAGTTCCGGCTTTTAATTTTCCCCAAACAAGCGCCTCATCCCAGCGTTCTGAAAGTTCTTTTTCTTCATTCAACCCAATTTGAAAAAATATCTGCTTTGAAGCTTGGGGCATAACGGGATGAAGAAGCCAGGCGTACCAACGACAAGCTTCAAGAAGCGCATATAAGATACGCCCAACCGCTTCCGGATTTTCTTTCACGAGTTTAAACGGCTGTGTGTCTTCAATATATTTATTCGCTTGGCTCAGCCCTGCTCCATGCGCACGATCCGCTCCGCTCCAAATAAGCTCAAGTGCATGATCCACGCGCGTATGTTCATAAGCCTTTCCAACGGCGACGGCTAATGCGTCCAAACCTTCTTTTCCGCTCCACTCACCCGAAACTTCCGGAAGCGCCGCCTGGGTAACGAAGGGATCCGGCACCTTTCCATCAAAATATTTTCGACTCATTGCCACCGCTCGATTTAGCAGGTTTCCAAGTGTATTTGCAAGATCCGCTGTATAACGTTCTTGGAGCCGCGTATGAGAAAAATCTCCATCCTCGCCAAAAGGAATTTCACGAAGAAGATAATAGCGGATAGCGTCAAAACCATAGGTCGGAACAAGGGCGCGTGGATCAATCGCATTCCCAAGAGACTTGGATATCTTTTGACCATCAATCGTAAAAAAGCCATGCGCGAACACTTGCTTCGGTAGTTTCGCAGAACCATTTTCCTCACGAAGAAGCGGATCATTCTTTGCCGCGCTCATTAACATAGCCGGCCAAAGCGCGCAGTGGAATTTAATAATTTCTTTCCCCACGAGGTGAAGATCTGCCGGCCACAAATGTTCAAACTTTGTCTCATCCGTTCCGTAACCGATAGCCGTTAAATAGTTGATGAGAGCGTCGAACCAAACATAAATCACTTGCGAATCATCGCCGGGAACGGGAATACCGATACCGACCGACTTTTTTTCACGGCTGATTGAAATATCTGAAAGATGATCCGCGACATAATTACGGATTTCATGCCGACGCGATTCCGGCATGACAAAATCATTCCCCGCTTCATAGAGCTTAAGAAGCTCTTCGCGATATTTTGTTAAACGAAAAAAATAGTTCTTCTCTTTGAGCGTTTCAAGCTCCTTATTCGGATGAAGCGGACAACGGTCTTCTACGAGGTCCGAGGTGGCTTTAAACGCTTCGCATCCAACGCAATAGAGCCCTTCATATTCTCCTTCATAAATATCACCCGTTTCTTTTACCGCATTCCAAAAACGCTCAACGCCCGCAAGATGGCGCGGCTCGGAGGTACGAATAAAATCATCAATAGAAATATCGAGATCACGCCAAGTCTGCTTCCACTCAGCCGCCATGCGAGCAAGGTAGACTTCAGGATCGCTCTCCCCAGTCGCTTCCATGGCTTGAATATTTTTCTGACTATTCTCATCGGTACCCGTCACAAAATAGACGTCCTCTTTTTTCAGACGATGAAAACGCGCGAGTGCATCCGCCGCAACCGTCGTATAGGTGTGCCCGATAGACGGTTTGCCATTCACGTAATAAATCGGTGTGGTGATATAGAATTTATTCATACGATTTTTTATCGCTTCGCCGAGAGAGACTCCGGGGCAATGATGACAACAAACTCCCCCTTCAGACTCGTAGCTTGCAGGGCTTCTCGTACTTCGTCAATCGAACCGCGATAGAGTGTTTCATGAAGCTTAGTCAGTTCACGCCCGATAAAAACAAACCGATCAGCAGGAAGATACTCAGAAAGGGCATCAAGCGTCTTTTGAATCCGATGGGTTGATTCAAAAAAAACGGTTGGCGTTTTCCGCGCGGCTATTTCCGTAAATAAAGTCACGCGTCCTTTTTTATGAGGCACAAATCCCGCATAGACAAAATCATCCATGGGAAATCCGCAAACGGAAATTGCTGCCGCGAGCGCCGAAGCTCCCGGAATCGGAACAACAGGAACGCCTGCTTCAAAACACGCGGCAACAAGTTTGCCTCCGGGATCATTGACGCCCGGAGTTCCTGCGTCAGAGACATAGGCGATAGACTCGCCCGCAAGAAGCCGCTCGATGGCGCGCTCCAAAGAACGAGCTTCGCTATGCTCATGTATCGAAAAAAGCGGCTTTTGTATTTGATGCCGCGCAAGAAGCTTTGCGGTTACACGCGTATCTTCACAAGCGATCGCGTCCGCATCTCGAAGAACGGCGAGTGCACGAAGCGTGATATCTTCAAGGTTTCCAATAGGTGTCGCCACCACAAATAATGATCCAGACATGCCTCTGTTGTAGCAAACGGCGCGTAGGTTGGCGAGCGCTCGAAATTTCGGATCGCCTCAGGTATACTCAGAACATGACGCGAGACAGAATAGTGCGATATGTAAAGCTTTTTGCTTTGAGCATTCCTCTTGCTCTTATGGGTTTTGGCTGCCGCTTCCCAGGACAACAATCAGGCACAACCGTACCAAGCCAAACAGACCAATCGCAAAACAGCGCGGAGCAACCCGTCATTCCAAAGCCGGAAGATTATGTTGAGCGGCCGCAACCGACCGCGAAAAGCAATACAGATCCCATCCCAGACAATATTCCTTCCCAAGAAGTTCTCGATCTGCGCCAAGTATTCCAAAACCTCGGTTCAGCAAATACGTATCGAGCGGAGATGCATGTTCCAAGTCCCGCCGGCAAGGTGCTCATGGAAATATTCTACAATCACGATTCGGGCATTTATGGAAAAATTCATGCTCCGAAATCTCAAGGAGGCTCGGTTACGGAGGTATTTATCAACGGAAACACCATTCTCTATCGCGATGAAGCGGGCGTTTGGTCCGATATCACCAAGACAAAAGAAGCTTCCAATTTAGTCGGCGCCTTCTCCAAAGCGATTGTCCCAACAGATTCCGAGACGCAAACCATCGACACGAGCGCAGAGATAACGGTTGATGACTCTGTCACAGATTGTAAGCTCTATCATGTAAAGCAATATATCGGCGGAGGAAATTATGAGAATTTCTCCGTTTGCACAGCCGCGGATCTCCCCAAGCACATTGAATTTCAAGCGGGAAATGACACGATAAAAGTCGATTATTACGACATAAACGGCGATATAAAAGTTTATAAACCGAAGCTCTAAAGAGAGTTGACGCCCTAGAAAGAGACTGCTAATGTATTTAGCAGTCTCTTATTCAGACTGCTAATCCATATGATGCCACAAAATTTTACAACGAAGAGCCAACAAGCTCTTCAAACGAGCCAGCACCTCGCTCTGGAAAACGGGCAGAGCTCTCTTGAACCTATCCATTTGCTTATCGCACTTCTCGATCAGGAAGACGGCGTTGTGCCTGCGATTTTGAGAAAACTTGGAACGGAACGAGGCGACTTGCTCGGAGAAGCAGAAAAGATTCTCGAAAAACTTCCCCACGCAACTATGGGAGGTGTTGGTCAGCTGTATATTTCTCCGGAACTTGCGCATGCTATTCAACTTGCCGATCAGGCGGCCAAGCAATTTAAAGATGAATACATTTCTACAGAGCATCTTTTTCTTGGCCTGGTTGAAAGCGGATCCGATGCCGGAAAACTCATACAGAAATTTAATATTTCAACGGACGCAATTCTTCAGGCCCTAAAAGATGTTCGAGGTCATGCAACCGTTGACTCCCCCGAGCCGGAAAGCTCCTATCAAGCTTTAGAAAAATATTCTCGCAATCTCACGGAACTTGCACGCCAAGAAAAACTGGATCCCGTCATTGGCCGCGATGATGAAATCCGACGCGTCATGCAAATCTTACTCCGCCGAACAAAAAACAATCCGGTTCTCATTGGAGAAGCTGGAACGGGAAAAACCGCGATCATCGAAGGACTCGCGCAGCGTATTGTTTCAAATGATGTTCCGGAATCTCTTAAAGACAAGGAGGTTGTTTCTCTCGATGTTGGAGCACTTGTCGCGGGAACAAAGTTTCGTGGCGAATTTGAAGAACGCTTGAAAGCGGTCATTAAAGAAGTCGAAAAAGCTTCCGGTAAATTTATTCTCTTCATTGACGAGCTTCATACGCTTGTCGGAGCAGGAGCTTCCGGCGAAGGCGGATCGCTTGATGCTTCAAATATGCTGAAGCCGGCACTCGCGCGCGGTCAGCTACGTGCCATTGGTGCAACCACGCTTCAAGAATATCAAAAATATATTGAAAAAGACGCCGCTCTCACACGACGTTTCCAGCCGGTTTATGTAAATGAGCCGACGGAAGAAGACACCATCGCTATTTTGCGTGGCATTAAAGATAAATACGAACTGCATAATGGAGTCCGTATCATGGACAACGCCATCATGGCCGCGGTGAAGCTCTCGACGCGCTATATCACCGATCGCTTTTTACCGGATAAAGCTGTTGACTTGATTGATGAAGCGGCGGCGGCATTGCGCATGCAAATTGATTCACTCCCAGAAGAGCTCGATAAGCTCAAGCGCGAACTCATCAAACTCGAAATCGAGAAACGCGCGCTTTCAAAAGAAGAGGACAAAGAATCAAAAGAGCGCCTAAAGGAGTTGGAAAAACATATGGCCGAGGTTCGCGAAGTTTCTGATGAACTGGAGCTTTCCTGGAAAGCGGAGAAAGAAGTCCTCACAACCCTTCAAGCTGCGAAAAAAGAATCAGAAACATTAAAGTCAGAAGCGGAAATCGCCGAACGCGGAGGCGATCTTGAAAAGGCTTCTGAAATTCGTTACGGACGCCTCCCTACTCTTCTCAAACAAATCGAAACAAACCAAGAAAAACTGCGGAAGCTTCAGGGAAAACGTGGTCTCTTAAAAGACGCCGTAACCGAAGAAGACATTGCAACTATCGTTGCGCGTTGGACCGGTATTCCCGTACAGCGCATGTTGGAATCGGAGTCTGAAAAGCTCGCGAAAATAGAAGAAGAATTGCATAAGCGCGTTATCGGACAAGAAGAAGCCGTTCATGCGGTTTCAAATGCCTTGCGCCGATCGCGTGCCGGCATTGGAGAAGAGAAGCGCCCGATCGGCTCTTTTCTCTTCCTTGGTCCAACGGGTGTTGGAAAAACGGAACTCGCAAAAGCGCTCGCACAAATTATGTTCGATGATGAAGATGCCATAGTGCGCGTCGACATGTCGGAGTACATGGAAAAGCACTCCATCTCACGCATGATCGGCTCTCCTCCCGGATATGTCGGCTACGATGAAGGCGGTCAGCTGACGGAAAAAATCCGCCGCCGTCCGTATTCCGTTATTCTGTTTGACGAAGTGGAGAAAGCACATCCGGAAGTCTTCAATACCCTGCTTCAGGTTCTGGATGATGGACGTCTCACGGATGGCCGAGGGCGTGTTATCAACTTCAAAAATACGATCATCATCATGACATCCAATATCGGATCAGACCTGATTCTTGATTATGGAAAGAAACGCAATGAAATCGGATTTCAAGAAGAAGAGGAAAAGACAGAGGAAGCCACCGACGGAAAAATCCATGATCGCATCATGGGCATGCTCCGCGACCATTTCCGCCCGGAATTCTTGAATCGCGTAGATGAAATCGTTGTCTTTCAGTCGCTCAGCAAGAATGACCTCGCTAAAATCGTGGAACTCCAAGTACAGCGCGTGATTGATCGGCTCCGTGAAAAGAAAATCACCTTGGAATTTACCGACAAAGCCAAAAAGCTTATTGCAAAAAAAGGCTATGATCCAAGTTTTGGAGCGCGTCCGCTGAAGCGTGCCATTCAGGATCTCGTTCTCGATGAACTCGCGCTCAAGATCGTCGAAGGAAAAGTAAAAGAAGGCGACAAAGTGAAGGTGGATGCCGTAAAAGATGCAATAAGCATCAAATAAGAAGCAATAAAAAAAACACCTCGAGGTATCTCGGGGTGTTTTTATTGAAATTGAAGAGACTATTTTTTCTTGCTCGTCCTCGCTTTCGGCTTGAGCTCTTTTTCAATGGTTTTCCATTGGCTCATTAAATACTTCTTTACTTGCGGAACTTCTTTTGTCGCGATGTCTTTGCTCTTTGTGTAGTACTCAAGGACATAATCTATAACTTCTTCATATTTGTCCTGCGTAAGATCGCCGGCTTTTTGCAAGCGCTTTACGACTTCTTTTTGCAACTGCATCGCTCGCTTTTGAGCGTCCTTTGTCAGTTCGCGTCCCTTGCGGGAATTGAGAAAAAATCCAGTGGCAAGACCAAGCATTGCGCCGGCAACAAGACCGGCTCCCAAGTGGGATGAAGCTTTTGATTGTGTGGTTTTGGTAGGCATAAAGATACAGAATAAGAATTCTTTGCTGCAAGTATAACACCGAAAAGAAGAGAAACAAATAGCCTGTGCTACAATACATGTTATATGGTCAAAAAAACTCCTTCAAAAGCAGCGTATGATCTTATCGCGATTGGAGACTCAACACTTGATGTCTTCCTGGATATTGATGAAGCTTCGGTAAACTGCCAGCTAAATAAAAGACAATGTCTTCTCTGTTTCGACTATGCAGACAAGATTCCGGTAAATAGTGTCACCAAGGTCCCCGGCTCCGGTAATGCTTCGAATGCCGCCGTTGGCGCAAGCAGGCTTGGCATGAAATCAGCCATCGTAAGCGTTCTCGGAAATGATGAAACCGGCCAAGAAATTATTCGCGGCTGGAAAAAAGAAGGCGTCTCAGAAGAATACGTGGTCGTAGATAAAAAACATGCAACAAACTATTCCACGGTACTCAACTTTAAAGGCGAGCGCACGATTTTAGTTCATCATCAGCCACGAACCTACAGACTCCCCGAGCTCAATCACACCAAGTGGATTTACTATACGTCTATTGGAAACAGATATCAGGCGATGGAACGAAAGCTTCTTAAATATTTAAAAGCAAATCCGGAAGTAAAGCTCGCCTTCAACCCGGGATCACATCAGCTTCATAATGGCCTTGAAGCCATGAAGCCTGTCATTAAACGAAGCAGTGTATTTATTGTAAATCGCGACGAAGCAATACGCCTCTTGGAAGACGGCGACCGACCGATTCCAAATATGCTGATGAATTATCACCACATGGGCGCAGACGTGGTTGTTATTACTGACGGGCCTGAAGGAAGTTTTGCAACAGACGGAACAAAAACCTGGAGCCTCCCTATTTTTAAGGGCCCCATTAAAGAACGCACGGGCGCCGGTGATAGCTACACAATTGGTTTTATATACGGACTCTCCTCAGGAAAAGACATCCCAACAGCTATGCGCTATGGCACGGCAAACTCCTGGAGTGTCGTACAGCATATCGGCCCGCAAAAAGGCTTGCTTACAAACACAAAAATGAAACAGGCGCTCAAAAAGTTCGCTCGTATTACAGCAAAACAAGAAGATCAGGCTACATAAAAACGAACGCTCTGCGTGCTGGATCGTAAACGCCGGTCGCGTTACACTAAGTCTATCTATGAAAGACTGGGACTTTCTCGCAAAGGCGTTGTTCGAGTTTTCCTATTGGCATGACGCGATGGAAACCCCGTTCAAACCGCAAGCATATATGCTGGCGTCCGAATCCGTCACAGCGCTCAAAGGTCTTGTAAGAAAGACATGGAAAAAAGCCGGTATAAAAGCGCTGGAAGAACTCCCAGGAATTGGAGAACATATCGCAAAAAAAATCGATGAATATTTTCGCACGGGAAAAATAAAAGAATACGACCAGATGAAGAAACAGTATCCGGTGGATATCGCACAGCTGGCCAAAATCGAAGGCATCGGACCAAAAACCATCTATCAACTTTGGAAAGAGCTCGGCGTCACGAATCTTGCGAGTCTGAAAAAAGCTTTGCATGACGGCAACGTACAAAACGTCAAAGGCTTCGGGAAAAAGCGTGTAGAAAAACTTCTCCGTGAAATCGACCTCACAAAACGTGCTTCCAGGCGCCTACAGCGCGAAAAGGTTTTGCCAACAGCCGACCTTATCGTAAAACGATTGAAAGCATTAAAAGAAGTTCAACGCGTCAGCCTCGCTGGCTCTCTTCGACGAAAAAAGCCCGACGTTGGCGACATCGACATCATCGCGACTTCTTCAAAACCAAAAGAGGTGATGGAAGCATTCATTCACTTCCCCGAAGTTGAAACCGTTCTGGGAAAAGGCCCGACGCGCACAAGCGTTCGGCTTACTCTCGGTATCGACTGCGATCTTCGTGTTGTTTCAAATGACGTATACGGTGCCGCGCTTCAATATTTTACAGGCGACAAAAGGCACAATATTATTATCAGAACCTACGCTGAAAAAAAGGGCTACAAACTGAACGAATACGGATTATTTAAAAAAGGAAAGCTCATTGCCTGTAAAACAGAAAAAGCTATTTACGATGCCCTCGGCCTCAAAATGCCTCCGCCGGAAAAGAGGCTCGGAGAAAATGAGTTCCATCCGCTTAATAAAAAGACGCGCTAATCCATTCTTCGAATTGGCTGCGGGGCACGATGCTGATCCGGAAGATCTTCTTTGTATAAACGAAGTTCTGAAGCCATGACTTCACGAAACATTTTAATACGCGCCACAAAGCCTTTTACGAGGCCATATTTTTTTTCTTTAATTGTTTGAGAAAGGCCCGGAAAAACTCTGTAGCCATATCCTTGGCCATAATAGCGCGCATAAAAATTAAGCGCCGCTTCAATCATAAAATGTGCTTTATACTTGGAAGGCACCACGTCCCACAGAGCGCGGCGCACCGCCCGCTCTCCCCCAAGAAGCGGGATCAGTGTCAGCACAAAACGCAAAAAATAAATCGTACGATTGCGCATAGCAATCATCATATCTACCTCTCCCGCAAGAACTGGCTCAAGCGTCCCGCGAATAACCGTTGAGGTGAGTCCTTTTAAATCTGCATCACAAAAAAAGATCACTTCCGCCGAAGTCGCGTCTACTCCATCGCGCATCGCCTGCCCTTTTCCTAAATTCGTCTTATGCCGAATAAGGCGAACAGGAAAACGACTCACGACTTCCGCGGTTGCATCCGTGGAACCGTCGTCCACAACAATAACTTCATCGAAACCGGGGTAGGCCGTCAGTACGCGCAAAACGTGATCAATGCGCCCGACTTCATTATAAGCCGCAACCACCGCAGCAACTCGAACAGGTTCAGTCATGAATCCAGCATAACGCAAGAGCCTATTTCTTCACAAGATCAAATTCAAATAACAATCAACGATCACAGCCGAGTTATGCAGTGCACTACTTTTTTCTACAGAAATGAAAAGAGCCCCAAGCGGAGTGGATTCCGCAAGGGACTCGTTTTTCACAGGCGCCTTTTTTAATAAGTCGTTTAATACGTGGTGCAGGTCATTTGCGCGGCATTTAATTGGTCGCATGAATCATAGACACAGCTCTTGCTCACAGTTACTTCCTTGGTTGAAAGCGAAACCTTTTTCTGCTGATAAAGCGTATTTCTGAGTAACTCCGGAGTACATTCGCTTTCGCCAATATTATGAGGCATGTAATACCCATAGGTCACATCCGTTGGCGTCCAGGAAAGAATTGCATCAATAGGATTTCCTCCTCGGCTTGGCATATCTTCCTGAGCAATAACCGAAATCGCCTCGCTGTTCATGGAGTCGACGTATACGATTGCTGCTTTACAGTTTGTTGGCCTCGCAAGCACATCCGGTTCGACACAGTTATCTATGATGACATATCCATTGTAAACCTCCACGCCCCCAGTGTGGTAACAAACTGTTTCAATCTCAGCCGAAACATTCCAACCGTTTGCTGAAAGAATCGGATCAAATGATTGTCGAATGAAGGCGCTTGTTGCCAAATGAGCACAGGTAAAACCATATTCCTGAGGCACCCGCTCCTGTGTTGTCGGCACCGAAACAACAGCGGGGGCCTGCTGATTTGATGGCTGCGCTTGAACTTGCGCTATTCCCTGATCAATAGCCTGCACTTCTGTTCCGACTGTCTGCAGCTGCTGACTCAGCAAATACATCCCCGCTCCGAGAATAATAATACTCACAGCTAACAAACCGATAATACTATTTTGTATAATGTCTTTTTGCATATGGAACCACTCTACCATATATCTCCCCTGTAAAAACATAGAGGATGCTCTATCCTATTACTCTTTTTTCTTTATTCTTTTTGGTGTTGGAAGCGCAATTGAAAAAAATGCGCCAGAAAAACCGCTACCGAGGGTAGTTAGAAAAATTCAAGTAATTTGAATAGTTAAATCTGACATTTAGAATACTCTAGCAAACTCTTTTTCCCATTCTGGCTTTTGTCCAAGCACGATATAGATAAAAGCAATTTTAATCAATCTAACAATTGCAACATAAATAATTAATGTTAGCAGTGAATACCAAAATGCCTCCACAAAGGTTAAAGCTTTTTTGGTGTATTTATACAACCAAGCTCGAATGTATTTTCAAAATAAAGTGAGATAACCGCACGCGCGAAGCGCGTGGTGGCTCTAAACTAAATTGCACGCTCCACGAAAGCTCCGCCATTGCCTCGCTTCACTCGGCAACCCCAAAAAAATGTCTCTTGCTCTTTTTATTTTCGCGGGAGTGGATTTTTTCTAAAATGGAAAGGGCATTTTTCTTTTTGGGTCCTGCCTTCCAAGTATTCGGGCAGTGTGGCGTGGCTTAGGAAAGCGATTCTCCGCTGTGCCGAGGAATTTAACATGGTGGGCGACCCGACGCGGCTCAAGATTTGCTATCTCTTGTGTCGGCACAAAGAGCTCGCGGTAGGCGAAATTTCAGAAATTATCGGTGTTTCCATTTCGGCTGTTTCTCATACGCTCAAAAAATTACAAAAGGCAGGTTTGGTTGAAAACCGCCGAGAATTCCGAACGGTCTATTACAAACTTAAACAAACGTCCCTTGTCGATATGCTCAAGGATCGGCTTATAACATAACTTTATGCAAAAATTTGACTTAATCATTATCGGCGGAGGGGCGGGTGCGTTCGCAGCCGCTATCCGCGCTAACGAGCTGAAAGCCAAAACGGTGATCATAAACGCCGGGCTTCCGCTCGGCGGCACTTGTGTTAATGTCGGGTGTGTTCCGTCAAAGACGCTTCTGCACGCTGGCGAAATTCTTCACCACGCCAAACACCACGGCATTCCGGGCATTGAGCTTGAAGTGAAAAATTTTGATTTTCAAAAAGTCGTGCAAGACGAACTCTTGCTTGTGGAAAAATTGCGCCAAGAAAAATACGAAAAAGTGCTAAAAAATTTAGAGTATATAACATTCGTTGAAGGAAAAGCAAAATTTGTTTCCGAAACGCAGGTAGAAGTGAACGGCGAGACATTGAGTGCGGAAAAATTTATTATTGCCGCCGGTTCCACCGCCAATGTGCCGCCGATTGAGGGTATCCGCGAAGTTGGATTTGTTACGCATATCGAAGCGTTACGCCTTGAAAAACAACCGAAAGAATTAATTGTCATCGGTGCAGGCCCCGTTGGCTTAGAGTTTGCCCAAATGTTTTCACGCTTTGGTACGAAAGTAACTATTTTACAACGCGGCGATTCAATTTTTCCGCATTCTGAAAAAGCACTCACTGACCGACTCGCCGAAGTGTTGTCAAAAGAAGGAATCACTATCAAGACCAATGCTGAAGTGAAAAGCGCGCGAAAGGAAAACGCTAAAAAAATAATCTCGTATCTCGTAAATGGAAAATCAGAAGAAGTATCGGGCGACGAAATACTTTTGGCGGCAGGCAAAACCCCCAACACGCAAGGACTCGGTCTCGATATTGTTGGTGTTGAAATAAGCAAACAGCAGGCGATTGTCGTCAATCAGTATTTCCAGACTTCCAATAAAAATATTTTCGCAGTTGGTGATGTTACCAACGCTCCCGTGCGCCTTGAGACAACCGCCGGACGCGAGGGCACGCTTGCCGCTGAAAATGCGCTCAAAGGCACTCAATTGTTTATTGACTACAACACTGTGCCTTACGCTATTTTTACTGACCCACAGCTTGCGGGCGTCGGTTTTACCGAAGATGAACAGATGAAACAAATGGGAGTTTGCGCATGCCGAACTGTTTCGTTTGCCGATGTTCCAAAGGCGATTATCATACACCGCACCGAGGGAATGATAAAAATGGCGATTCATCCGCAAACAAAACAAATTCTCGGCGTGCATATTCTGGCACCGAACGCGAGCGAGCTTATCGCCGAAGCGATGATGCTCGTCAAAAACAAAAACACAATTGACGATGTGGTCAATTCTCTCCCGATGTTCCCTACGCTTTCCGAGGCGATAAAAATTGTTGCATTATCTTTTACAAAAGACATTAGCAAATTAAGTTGTTGTATCTAAAAAATATGAGCCACGCATTAAACATTTTTTGGTCCGGTATTCGTGAGCCATTCAGAAAAACAAATTACATTTCTCTTTTTCTCGTCTCATTTTTTGTTTTCTTCTCTCTTTTTGTCTTTATTCCCGTGTGGACTGTGTCCGGTAATACATTAGCAATCCAGCTTGATATTTTTACATCCCGCGATTATGCAGTGCTTGTTCTTTTGTCATCGCTCTCCTCGCTTTTCATAACAATGCAGGTGTATGTTATGCTTCAGAAACGAAAAATCGGAGGCGTGAGTACGGCAACAGCAGGAGGGCTTGGCGCTTTGTTTGCAGGAATCACTGGCACGGCGTTTTGCGCTTCGTGTCTTGCGCCGCTTTTCGCTATTTTCGGGATAGGATTCGGGGGTGTAATTTTTGTACTTGAGTATCGTTTTTATTTTGTCGCAGGAATAACACTGCTTATGCTTATTGCCATATACTTAACGGCGCGAAAGATAAATAAAGTTTGTACTTCGTGCTAAAATAACTTATATCGCTGGCTTTTTCATTATTAACATCATTTTTAAATTTATGGAATTCGACTACACCACAACTACAACGAAAACTTTTGACGCGGCGGCTCAAGGTGTGCAAGACGAAATTATCAAGGCTGGCATGCGGGTTTTGTATATTCATGACGTACAAAAGACTTTAGCCGAGAAAGGGTTTGAAAGAGAGCCATTTAAGATTATTGAGTTTTGCAATGCAAAGTTCGCTAATGAATTTTTGAATAAGGATATTAAAATCGGCCTTTGTCTGCCTTGCAAGGTAAATGTCTATGTCAAAGACGGACAAACTTTTATTTCCGGCATGCGGCCGATTATCTTGCCGCAGTTTTTCCCGCAGGCCGATCTGGGTGAGCGACCGAAAGAAATTGATCAAATCATTCAAAACATTATCAATAATGCGAAATAGCTTATGAAAAAAATCTTTTTTATCACAACTATTTTTGTTTTCAGTTTCGCCTTACTTCCCAACTTTTCTTTCGCCCAAGGAATGATGGGAAACAACATGACGGGCGGAGTTGACACGGTAACTCAAAACGATAACGGGCATACTGCCAGTGGAGAAGCGGAGGGAGAAGCAATTCAGGAAAAATTGCAAATGCAAGAACTTAACTGCGGGAACTTATCGGATGATGATTTTCATTCACTCGGTATGTATTTTATGGGTTTAATGGCCGGCGATTCTCACGAGGCAATGGACACTATGATGGAAAAAATGATGGGCGAAGAAGGCGAGGAGCAAATGCATATCGCCATGGGCAAACGAATGAGCGATTGTGAACCCGACGCGCCAATGCCTCAAAGTATGACAAATGGCGGCATGATGCCAATGATGATGAATATGATGATGGGCGGAGGCATGATGGGGAATGGCAATAACTCTATGATGGGAAATTTTGCTGCCAATCCAACAAGCTGGTTCGGCTGGGGTTTGGGATGGATTTTTATGATTTTATTTTGGGGACTTGTTATTTTAGCTATTGTCGCGCTGATAAAATGGATAATGAATCAAGGCAGGCACGCGACAAACGGCAAGTCCGCTTTAGAAATTCTCAAAGAACGCTACGCTGAGAGCGAGATTGACAGAAAAGAATTTGAGGAAAAGAAAAAAGATTTAAGTTAACCCATTTCGTGTTAAAATGAATCTATGACATCCAAAATTCGCAACAGCTTAATAATTTTTTCTTTCTTTCTTCTCTCGATAACCATCGTGGGTATTTTTTGGCTGGTTACTACACCCGGAGCGCAAGCCGGCCTCGTCTTTGCCTACGCGGCCGGGCTTTCCATGATTTTTCTTCCCTGCACCTTACCGTTGGTATTTGTCATTGTGCCTCTGGCAATGAAGCAATCGCCACTCAAGGGGCTTACAATGGCAGTGCTTTTCGGATTAGGACTTGCCATTACGCTCTCCATCTATGGCGCGGCCGTTGCCTGGGTTGGGAATTATATCGGCATGAATAGTTTAATTCGCGTAATGTTCGGGATTGCCGGGGCAATGGCGTTTGTCTTTGGATTGTCTGAATTAAAACTCATTGTTTTCCGCCTGCCTTTTATGGCAAAGGTGCTGCCTACACGCTTGCAAAAAAGCGGTGATTATTCAAAGTCATTTTTTATGGGCCTTTTCTTGGGCAATGCCGGTGTGGGCTGTCCTAATCCCGCTTTTTATGTACTGCTCACATACATTGCGACCGTAGGAACAGTAAGCGACGGAGTTCTTTTGGGCGTGGTGCATGGCTTAGGAAGAGCCACGCCGCTTATCTTTCTTGTCGTCCTCGCCATTCTTGGCATCAACACCATGAATTGGGTTAGCCGTTCGCAGGAAAAAGTTGAACGGTTTATGGCTTGGGGATTGGTCGGCATCGGCGCGTATCTTTTTCAATATCTGCCGTTTAAGATGGCGTTTTGGGAGGGCTCAATCTTTCATGTTGCCTGGAACAACATCGTGACGAAGACCCTGCCAAGCATAGCCGAAAGCGAAAGAATCGAAGAACTGCTGAACATTCAAGGAGGCACCGCCACCATTTTGCCGTGGGTGTTTATCGGACTTATGGTCGGAGTGGTGATTCTTTGGGACGCGTTTGTTCAGCGTAAAAAGTTAATCCAAGATTAAACCCTATGACAAATTTCGCATTAATCCAAGTTGCTTACGCCCACGAAGAAGGGGCGACTACCGTAACAGCCGACAATACCCTCGGTCCCGTTTTAGCGTTGGTTATTATTATCTTGGCCATAGTCGCAGCCAAGCGCATGAAAAATATTAATAAAGAAAATCATTATGAACAAAGAAATTAAAATGACCCTCGTTACCCGCGAAGGGTGCGTGCATTGCGCGCAGACGAAAGAGCTCTTAAAAAAGATACAGCCCGAGTATCCCGAACTTGTGGTGGAAGAAATAGATATGATAACGCCCCAAGGACAAGAACTCATCAGCAAATTCGGCATTATGTCGAGTCCTGGGATTATTATTAACGGCGAACTATTCTCTATGGGCGGAACGACCGAAAAGGAATTAAGAGAGAAATTTGCTACATTAAGAAGTTAAATTTGTAGCCCGCCAAAAAACCAAAAAAGCCCGCGCGGATTCCTCCTCAGACCCCTCCTCCGCGCGGACAAATGCAAAAACAAAATCAGCCGAGGTTTTGCCAAATCCTTCCCCCAGAAAAATAGTTTTGGCAAAACCGAGTCCG